>BNJV01001820.1_pt1 | contig 88281 bp, 186 predicted proteins | sample 8540591 | NCBI WGS metagenome assembly BNJV01 (sample SAMD00202457, study PRJDB9452) | human saliva metagenome | host: Homo sapiens
GGTTTGTCTTCTTTGTTTAGTTTTTCAAAGGTCAACGTCGCTTATCGCGACAACTCCTATATACTATCATAGGTGTTTTTCTCTGTCAACAACTTTTTAAAAATTTATTTTAAATTTCTTTTTCGTAATCGCTTCAAATGCGAACGTTCGTTAACAGTGTTTATAATTTACCATAGCTTTTTTTATTCTTTGCAAGTCTTTTTAGTAACTTTTTTTATATTTTTTTGCAATAATTTTTCGTTATTTCTCTTCGTTTACTAAAATACTGATTTTTAAAGCTTTTTCTCTTATTTACTTCTTTTTAAGAGGAGTATACTATATTTGTAAAGCCGAAATAGCTCAGTTGGTAGAGCAACGCACTCGTAACGCGTAGGTCACAGGTTCGAACCCTGCTTTCGGCATTTTTATTAATTTTAACGTTTTTAAAACATTGCTAAATCAACGTTTTTATTTTTTTCTAATATTCTTCAGATTCTTACTTCACGGAACATTTTCGGAACAACTGAATCATATATACGAAAGGACCTCAGACTTTTTCCTTCTGAGGTCCATTTTTCATTTGATTACGTTTTTGAATAATCGTTAATACAACTTCTTTTTGCTTTTTCCATGCTTTCCAATGTGACGAATTCATATTGTCCATGTAAATTTTCTGCACCTGTAAATAAGTTTGGCGTTGGAATTCCTTTAAAGGTAATAATACAACCATCTGTTCCTCCTCTAAAAGGTTGAATATCTGGTTCAATTCCACATTGGCGATATGCTTCTTTTTGCTACTTCTACTGAAGTCATATCTTCTTTTAACACTTCAAACATATTATAGTATTCATCATAAATATGGCATTCAATTCTTGGAATATCATAAGTTGCATTTTGTTCTTCTACAATTTTTGCAAAAATTTTTCTTACGTTCTTGAAACTTTTCCATTGAGTGATCCCGAATAATATACTCTGCTTCTACCATTCCAATATTTCCAGATTGTTTTAGCAAGCATATAAAACCCTTCATAGCCACTCGTTTTTCTGGAACTTCCTGTTCTGGTAATTTTTGAAAAATAGTTTAGCTGCTTCTGCAAGTGCATTGACCATGACATCTTTTGCTTGACCTGGGTGTACACTTGTTCCATTAATTTTTACAACAGCCCTTGCTGCATTAAAAGTCTCGTACTCTAATTTTTCCGACTACACCACTATCTAATGTATAAGCAAATTGAGCTGGCATTCTTTCTGCTTTTAAAAGCGATGGGCACCTTTTCCAATTTCTTCATCTGGTCCAAAAGCTACCCAAATATCTCCATGTTCGATTTCTGGGTTAACTAATAAATCGATGGCTGCTTCTAATATCGAAACTAATCCAGCTTTATCATCTGCTCCTAACAATGTTGTCCCATCTGTTGTAATAAGAGTTTGACCGATATAATTTTTTTCAAATTAGGAAACTCTTCTACTCGCATCATCATTCCTAATTCAGAATTCAATAATACATCTTTGCCATCATAATTCAAATGTACTTGAGGTTGAATATTTTCAGCATTAAAATCTGCAGTATCGACATGTGCTACAAATCCAATTGATGGTGCTGCCTTACCTTCTGGCAAATTACTTGGAATACAAGCTACTAAATAAGCATCTTCTAAATCTAAAGAAATATTTGAAAAGCCTAATTTCTTCAATTCTTGTTCCAACATTTGTAAAAAACCTAACTGACTCTTCGTTGTTGGAACAGCAATTGAGTTTAAATCACTTCTTGTATTAATTTTTTGCATATCGTACAAAACGATCTAACATGCTTTCTCGCATTAGTAAGAGTCATCTTCTTTCACTTGATAGAATTCTAATTCTGCAACAGTTTCACGACCAAACATTTCAATCGTTACTTTAACTTTTTTTGTTTTTCATCATCGATTTCTGTTACTTTACCACTCATACCATTAAAAGCACCTTCAGTAATATGACATAATCTCCTACTTTAGCTTGTAAATCTACCGGCGCATGAGTTGGTACTCTAAGCGACCCTAATAATGTATCCACTTCTTCCGGTAATAATGGAGATGGTTTTAGAACCTGCTCCGTGAGATCCTACAAATCCTGTTACACCTGGAGTATTACGTACAACATACCACGCTTGGTCAGACATTATCATTTCAACTAATACATAACCTGGAAATGTTTTTATTAATTGTAACTTTCTCTTTCCCATCTTTTACTTCTACTTCTTCTTCCTCTGGAACAATTACTCTAAAAAAATATTTTCTTCCATCCCCATTGAACTAATACGTAATTCAATATTTGATTTTTACTTTGTTTTTCATATCCTGAATAAGTATGTAATACATACCATTCTTTTGCTGCATTACTCATTGCAATTCCTCCTATTATTTGTTCATACAAAAACCTTCTTACTTGAAGGTTTTTTTGCTTGTTTTTATTATAACACTATTTTTATAACTCTTGCGAATTATTTAATAATTAATTTTAAACGCACTTGCAATCGCAAAATCTACTACTGTGAAAAATCCTAACGCAAGTAATACTGCCATCACAACTGTTAATGTATATTTGTTTACTTCTTTACCAGTTAGCCATGTTACTCTTTTCATTTCTTTAACAACATTTACTAAAAAACGCATTCGAAACCGCTCCTCTCGATTATTTAGTTTCTCGATGTAGTGTTTGTTTATTGCAAAACTTACAGAATTTTTTCAACTCTAAACGTTCGACACGTTTGTTTTGTCCTAAAGTAAGTGTATAGTTTCTTGAGCCACATACACTACATGCCAACGCTGCTTTCTTTTTGTGCCATATTTTTCACTACTCTCTTTCTTATACATGTATCCCTATCTTTTCAATCATAAAATTCTTAGTGCCAATTGTCAAGTATTAGCGAAAAATATCACACTAATGACTAATAATAACACTTGCATGACATGAATCATTAACATGTTTTTTTAATGGCTAATGCAAAAGTTGTTCGTTTCTCTTGTTTTTGAATAAAAGTTGAATATTTTTTTATACACTGGGATGCCTACTACTAGAGTTCCCTAACATTAAAATCGGTGCGATTTTTAAATACAACTGCTAACACCATAGCGATAAAACTAATCAGATAAAGTCCTTGGTATAATGTTAATGCTGTTGCTTTTTCCAATATAATACACCAATGTATAGCGGTGGTTCGTAATATCTGTTTCTAAATCACATAAATTATTACTTAACATAATATTTGCAATCGTACATACTAACGGCAATGAAAGTAGTGCTACCTTGAAGTGATCTAACAACGCTAATCGAACGATTAGCATCCCTTCTTCTAATCCCATCCAAGCAAAACTGACTTCTGGAGAGTTTAAGAAAATTACAATCCAAAAAATTCCAAATCCCATTGTCACTCCAGACAATACTTCCCCTAATGGCATTCTTGAAATTGGGATTGGACCAAAAGTATAAAAATACCAATCACAAAAACAAAGTGCTCCCACGAATAATAAAATCATATTCGTTCTCAGCACTAAAATGATTCCCACAATCGTTGCAATAGCGACTAAACTCCCGAAAATCATCGAAGCTTGTTTTTACCGTTAAAGATGAAGTTCCAATAATATTTTTCTTCTTGACGATATATTTCATTTTTGCTTTGGCATAATCCATTAAATTATTCATAACGGTCGTTGCCATATCAAAGCATAGCATCCCAACAAAGAACAACGCCATATTCACAGCATTGAAGTTTCCAAATGTCCAAACTGAATAGAGCAATCCAACTATCAAAAAGGAATGACACTCGCAATTTTCGTTCTTAACTCTACTAATTCAATGATATCTTTCATATTAATGCGTTCCTTCCCATGTATATTGATCGTTTCGTTAGTTTAAACGCATTTTTAATTGAATTAGAAACATAGACTTTCTTATCTCTTGTCATGAACACTGCATCTACATCATCTTTTTTGATTAACATATTTTAATCCTTCTTCTACACCAATTGAAAACATAGATGTCGACAACGCATCTCCTCTTGTAGAACTTGAGACAATAATCAGAAACGCCAGCAATATCATTTTCATATGGATACCCTGTTTTTGGATTTAAAATATGATGATATGTTTTACCATCTACTTCTAAATATCGTTCATAAATCCCAGAAGTTACGATTGTCTTTTCTTTTTCTAAAATTGTTCCTAAAAGTTTTACCACGACTTTCTAATGGATCTGTAACCCAACATTCCAAGCTACCCCATCTCGTGCAGGAGAACCACCCATTACGACAATATTTCCCCTAAATCGAGAACCGCTGTTGTCACTCCTTCTTTTTAAAGAAATCCCATAATTGATCGCAATGAATCCTTTCGCAATTCCACCTAAATCTAATAACATACCTTTTTGCGTTAAAAACACTTTTTCTTCATCATTTAAAATGACATTTTTATAATTTACTAATGGTAATGCATCATCAATTTCTTTTTGGGATGGTTTTCTAGCATCGGGGAATCCAATTCTCCATAAACTTGTTAGAGGACCTACCGTAATATCAAAGCTACCATCAAATTCTTTCGCTATAAGCTGGACCTTGTTTAATTAAATCATATACTTCATCACTAACTGCAACTGCACGGTCTCCTGCAGCCTCATTAATCGCATCGACTTCAGACCCACTAGCATTAACTGTAATTCTAGCTTCCAAATCTTTCACCATTGCAAATGCACGCGTTAATAATTCTTCAGTATTTGGATGATATACAGATAATGCTACTGCAGTCTAATAAGAAATCTGTTTTTCTTAACGGGAGACTTAATAATTTCTCTTGGGTTTTCACGAGGCTGATGAAACAACTTCTGCTTCTTGAACTTTCTTTTTGTTGGCAACCCACTAATCCAATTGAACTAAAAGCAAGAGTTGTCACTAACAACCATTTATTGATTTTCATATATCTCTCCTTAATTGTATAAATTCATTCAAATAGTCTACTAAATTTTTTCTACAATAACTCAAGTGAAACTCTTGTTTTAAAGACCGAGCTAAAGCTCGGTTCATCGTCACATTAGAAATTAGCCTTGAGGTGCTGCCACTTTAATTTCTTTTAGTGTCACCTTTTTGAGCTGCTTCAATTAATTTATTTGCATATTCTACGAATGAGTATGAGCATGAGTTGCTCCTGACACTACTTCAACATCTGCTGGTTTTTGTTTCTCTACTAAACCAGTATTATAAGCTTTGAAGTATTCAGCAGGTCCCGTACCCACTTTATCTTTCATTTGTTTTTCATACTCAGCATCTTCAGATTTACGTTTACCATCTTTATTTAAGTTGTCAAAGTCAGAAGATTTGATTTTTCCGCCTTCAACTACGATAGTAAACTCCACATGTCAACCACGTTTGTCAGCTTCAGATACTAATTTGTAAGTACCGTCTTTTAATTCTCCTGAAGCAGTTGATTTTGCTGCTGAGTAGTTTTTTCAGAAGAAGTTGATGAAGTAGTTGATTTTGAACCTCCACCACATGCAGTTAAAACAACTACAGATGATAATAATACAGCTGCTGTTGCTAATGATTTTTTGAATGTCATTTTATCCATCCTTTTTCGCTTTATTTTTAGAATTTTTAGTAAATTCTTTAGGTACTATTATATCATGTTCCTTTTTCTTTTGCAAACTTAAACTGAACGAACATTTACCTGTCAATATTTTTCTACATCTTCCCAAAAAAACTTCATAAGATTGGTATCTTCTATTTTTCAAAATTCCTCTTTTACAAAAACTCCAATCAATAGTTTACGTTACTATTGATTGGAGTTCTTCTACATCGTGCGTTCTAATAATTGTTTTTGTTAATTGAGTTAATGTTGCCTTCATATCACTTTCTGGCAAACGATCAATTTGAGATAATGCTTGTTTCGTATATTGCTGAGGCTAATTGTTGTGCTTTTTGCAACCCACCAGAATCATGCACTAATTTTTCTTAGTAATACCTCTCTTGTTCAGAGATTACTTGTTTTTTCTGTAGCAATGGAATCATTTTTGAGATTCTTTTTCCAATGCATAAATTAATGGTGCTGTATAAATCCCTTGCGCAACATCTTCTAAAACAGGTTTTCCAAATTCTTGAGAAGTTACTTGATAATCTAAAATATCATCTAAAATTTGAAAACGCTATACCAATTTGCTGACCAATTTTCTTTGCTTTTAGTGCATCATCCATTTGTCCTAATTTTTGCGCCCATATAACAGCTAACCATAAATAATTGAGCTGTTTTCCCTTCAATTCGTTTCAAATATTCCTGAAGCCCTAAATCATAGCGATAACGATTTCGCATTTGTGCTAATTCGCCTTCTACAACTCTTGCCATTCCATTAGTTGGAAGTGTAATTCCTTCTAAATCAGATAAATGAGTGGAAAAGAAGTTGATAGCAACTTGTTAAAACAAAATCTCAGCATAAATCGCTACACGATTCCCATAACGAGTATTCAGCGTTTCTTGCCCTCTCCTCATATCTGCTTCATCAATGACATCATCATGGAGCAATGTTGCGACATGTAGTAATTCTAAAGCAGCTGCAACAGCTCTTACTTGTTGCTGATTCCCATTATTAGTCCAGTTAGCAAATAATGTTAGATAAGCAGGACGAATCATTTTTCCACCTTGCTGTAACATTGTTACTATCGCTTGATGAATGTCTTCATCTTCCATTTCAACACTGTCTAACATTAACTGACGAATGTCTGATAATTCTTGTTTTAAAAACGAGTATTCATTCCACATTGAATGAATCATTTCCATAATTTTTTTCTCCAATCACTATAGACAAAAAGCCGGCAAAAGCCGACTTTTATCTTATTTAACGTTCTTGTTTATCTGAATCGAAACCATAAATATGTTTCTCGAGTTCCATACCACCATTTACCAGCAGTTTTTTGGAACCATGGAATGAGTAGTAATCTAAACCAAATGACGTCCTGAGCCATTCATTAAAGCAATGGCTGCTGGGATAAACCACATATTTACCCAGTAGAACATACCTGACAATACAAATGTTATTACTAATCCAACTGTTACTGCATTAACAATCCATGTTAAGAATCCAGCCATAATTGCTAAACCAATGGCTAATTCTACAAATGACATAATGGTTTGCATCACATGAGCTACTTCAACGTTTGGAATCATAATTTGCATAATTGAAGTAAACCAGTCTGGCATTTTATCTAATACCATCATTGGTTGTTCACCATATGAATAGTTAAATCCAAATGAAGTTGCTACTTCCCGCTACTGTTTGAGTTGCTGCTCCACTTGCTGCAGCTACTGTCTCAGCCGCACCACTTGCTGCACTTGTTGGTTCAACTAACCAAGGAATGGGAATGCTAAATGCGTTCCATCAATCCAGCTATGCGCACCCCAAAGACCAAAGATTTTCTTCAATCCTTCGATTGTCCACATTCCACCATAGAATAAACGTAATGGTAATGCCCAAAGAACATTTCCGTAACGAGATAAATGTCCACGGAAGATATTACGACGATCTTTAATGTGGAAGAATTCGTGGAATACATATTGAATTGCATAATATAATGAGAAGATTTCTAAGAAGTATTTGATATTTACTAAATGTTTCATCAACATTGCAAAAGAAACCACTTAAGTGATATTTGCCCATTAAGAAAGCTACACCATAATGAGATCCAATTGAAACCATGAATCCATCGTATTTTTCCTTTATAAGCAACTTTTGCAGCATTTTCCACATCTGCAATAATATTTTTCGCTGCGTATGTCCAGTTTGTTCAGCTGCTTGAACGATTTGTGGAGTTGGACGATTTTTCTTTATCAGGTTCTTCGTAATAAGCTAAGTCCCCGATTGCATAAATATTTTCTTCTCCATCTACTTGCATGAATTCATTTTACGACTAAACGACCTGCACGAGCAGCTTTGAACCCAAACACTTCAGATTCAGTATTCGCTTTAACACCAGCTGTCCAGAATAATGAGTGTTGGAATAACAGTACCGTCTACTAAACGAATGCTGTTTTCTTTTACTTCTTCAATTCCGTTTCCTTTAATTACTTTAATGCCACGGCTAGTCATGAATTTTTCTGCTTTAGCAGCATCTTTTTCATCTAACATATTTAAAATAGTTGGAACTGCTTCAACGATGTATAATGAGAATTCACTTTCATCTAAGTTATATTGTTTAGCTAACACTGGAATCCAGTCCATGATTTCACCGACTAATTCTACCCCAGTAAATCCAGCACCACATACTGTAAATGTTAATAAAGCACGGCGTTTTGGAGTCACATGCTCTTTAGCTGCACGTTCTACACAGTGAATAATGTGTTCGCGCATTTTAATCGCATCTTCCATTGACCATAATGTAAATCCGTGTTCTTTCACACCTTGTACACCAAAGTCATTCCTTCTCCACCCATACCGATTACTAAATAATCATAGTGGAAAGATTTATAAGTTGTTGTTACAACTTTTTAGTTTTGTCTAAGCTTACTACTTTGTCCGTTACTAATTGAACATTTTTGAACGTGCAAATAGTTTTTTTGTAAATCGTATTGGATTGCTTCAGGCTCTACACGACCTCCAGCTACTTCATGTAACTCCGTCATGTATGTTAAATATGGATGTTTATCAATTAATGTAATTGTGACATCTTTTATCTTTTCTGAAATGACGTGATAATTTTTTAGTTGCTGCTACTCCTGCAAACCCCTGCACCGATAACAACAATATTTGTTTTTCGTCATTAGAAATCTCCTCTCGTTTTTGTAATTTTTTCACTTAAGCATTATAGTATAAAATCAGCATTTTTGTCTAATTGTTTTTTAACCTTTTCACAACTTTTCATAAACTTACATTTCTTGTTTTTCACGATATGCTTTTTAATATTTTGACATGGTTTAAAGCATAATTTTGCCGCAATCCCAATTGCAATACCCGCAAAAATCCCTACAATTGACATGGCTGGTAAATATAACAGTACTGTCCAAGATTTAGCAATAAAACTTGCGATGATTAATTGACCAAAATTATGTAAGATTCCTCCCGTTGCACTCACGCCAATTAAACTCACACGTTTCGGTCCTAATTGTTTAACAAGCAACATTCCTAATAAACTAAACGCCGCTCCTGCACTACTGTACAATAAAGTAGAAAAAGTTCCACCTAGCAAAGCAGTCAACAACGTTCTGAGTAACACTACTAATACAACTTCTTGGGTGACAAGGTATATAACCCAATAACTGTAATAATATTGGCAACTCTAATTTAGCTCCCTAGTGCAAACGCAAAAGGAAAAGGAATCGCTTGTTCTAGTAAACTTAAAATAATTCCTTGAGCCGTTAACAGTGAAATAAATAACATTTTTTCAAGGTTAAATTTTGTTTCATTTACCTACCACCTCTCTTCAAACTCGTCTTATAATTGTACCATAACTCTCAAAAATCTTAAAAAGATATCTAAAAACTGAACATAAAAAGACCCCAAAAAGCAGCCTTCATGCAAACCTTTGGGGTAGTACGCCATTACGAACGGTGCATCAATAATTTTCTCTTCCATCCCATCACTTTTGGTGCAACATCTTGAAACATTGTAAACCAGAAACGATTAATCGGTAAATCAAAATTCTCAATATACTCCACTAATATGGGGTCAAAAGATTGTTTAAACTTAGTAATACCTGTATGATCTTCTGCATTACTTGAAACTCCAAACATATCATAATGACGAATACCTTTTTCATCATACAATTGTTGCATAATCCATGTTTGTAAAGCTTTATTTGCATTTAAGCCTGCATCATCTGTAATATTCGCTCCCATATAAATAATACGCCGTTTCTTTATACGTTGCTACAAACGCTCCGCTTAACACTTTTCCATTTGGATATTCTTTACATAGCGCTTCTAACTCAATCACTTCTTGCTCATATTTTTCAATATTTTTCAACAAGCTTTCTCTTTGATTCAATAAGTTTGTCTTCTTTTTCTCATTTTGAGTACTTTCAACTTGCGAAGAAATTTTTTCTACCTCTGCTTTCGCTTGGTGAATTCTATTTTTCTGTTGATTCTTTTGCGACATGATAATCAATTTTTGCAAAATATAAATCCATCATATCGTGAGCATGTAATGTTTCATAGATAGTTGTTAAATACTCTTTACTTCTCGCAATATATTGATACGTTCAGCGAGTAATACGATTTAACACTTCATAGTCATCAATATCTTCGATAGAGCCTTATAACAAACAACTCCACGCTTTTGTGCCATTGTGACTTTATATCTTTCTTTAGAGAGAATGTATCTAAAAATCCCTTTTCCTTTATCTTCTAGTTCTACAATCATTGTCATTCTTGGTTGAATTCCATCAAACCCTAAATCTAGTGGTTGACTGACAAATCCTACCTCTAACAATAATTGACGAACGGATTCTTGATTGATTCCATCTTCTACAATTGAAAAGTCATTTAATCGTTCTCTCCACATAATTTCAGGGTCAATTTTCAAACCAAATACTCGTTTTTGTTTTAAATAAGCTTTCAAAGCTTGAATCACATCTTTAAATTGTTCTGCATTATGATAATCCGTCACAATTCCTCTAGGTGCATACGCTAAATATCTTTTTCACTACAGGAAGAGCTCGGTATAAAATCATCGTCGCTGCAACTGGTTCATCTTGATCATTCATTACAAAGAGAATGTCATTACTCCATTCCCTCTTGTTTTTCACTTCTCCCCATTCCGGAGTTTGAAAAAAGGTACAGTTTCCTTGAGTTTGTAAAAACTCATGATATTCTGCTATAGAATTTCTCATATCTTTAATATACATCTCTATCTTCCTCTCAACTATTGTCACTAAACAGTATGACACTTTACATTGGATTGTCAAAAATCTTAGAGATTGATGTTGTTAATATAACTTTCATACAGCCAAGCTTTCGCTCGGCTTCTCATCTATCTTAAAATAGTTTTTAAATATCGATCCAATTCCCATTGTGTGACTTGTGAACGATACGCTGCCCATTCAATTTCTTCGCTTCTACAAAGTTACTGTAAATATGTCCACCCTAATGCATCTTTTTACAATTGTGTCAGCTTTCAAGCAATCAATCGCTTCTGCTAAACTACTTGGAAGATCGTCAATTCCTACTTCTTTTCTTTCTGCTGTTGACATTGCATAAATATTGCGTCGACTGGAGCAGGAACTGGTAATTTTTCACGAATTCCTTCTAAACCTGCACGTAAAAATAGCTGCCATTGCTAAATAAGAGTTGCTGCTGGATCACACTTCTTAATTCGATACGAGTAGAAAGACCTCTTGCTTCAGGAATACGAATTAATGGTGAACGGTTTTGAGCTGACCATGCAATATATACAGGCGCTTCATATCCAGGTACTAAACGTTTTATAAGAATTGACTGTAGGGTTACAAATCGCTGTTAAAGCTTTCGCATGTTTCATAACTCCAACAATGAAATAACGACAAGTATCACTTGAGTCCATGTTCATCTGTTGGGTCATAGAAGGCATTATTTCCTTCTTTATCAAATAATGATAAGTTGAAGTGCATCCCACTACCTGCAATTCCAAATACTGGTTTTTGGCATAAAGGTTGCATGCAATCCATGTTTACGAGCAATCGTTTTAACAACTAATTTAAAGGTTTGAATATTATCGCACGCTGCTGCAGCTGGTGCATATTTTCCAGTCAATTTCATGTTGTCCTGGTGCAACTTCATGGTGACTTGCTTCAATATCGAACCCAATCTTTTCTAATTCTAGTACGATTTCACGACGACATTCTTCTCCTAAATCGACTGGAGCTAAATCAAGTAACTTCCTTGGTCGTTTCCTTCAAGCGTTGGTTCTCCTTTTTCATCTAATTTAAATAAGAAGAACTCTGGCTCTGGTCCTAAGTTAAAATTAGAAAATCCTAAGTCTTCCATTTCTTCTAAAATACGTTTTAAGTTTGAACGTGGATCTCCTGCAAAAGTGGTGTTCCATCTGGTTTATATACATCACAAATTAAGCGCGCAATTGTTCCATGTTTACTACTCCATGGGAATACAACCCATGTATCTAAATCAGGGTATAAGTACATATCACTTTCTTCAATACGAACAAAACCTTCAATGGATGAACCATCGAACATCATTTTTATTCGATAATACTTTTTAATTGAGTAATCGGCACTTCCACGTTTTTAATTGTTCCTAAAATATCTGTAAAAATCAAACGTAAATAACGAACGTCCATTTCCTCAACTTGTTTTAAAATTTCTTCTTGTGTGATTGTCATCTTTCTCCACCTATAGTAAATTCTCTTGTCCAGATAATCTTCCAATATGCATAATTTCGTTATATAAAATTCGTCGAACATCTTCATCCGTTAAACCATCATTAGTTGTTATTTTTCTAACGGAGTTTTTCTTTTTCATTCGAATAAATTTTTGAATCGCAACAATCGTCAATCCATCCGACAAGTAGTCTTTAATTTCTAATAATCGATCGCATCATTTAGTGAATACATTCTACGATTAGTGTCGGAACGTTCAGGTGTAATTAAACGCTGTTCTTCATATTAACGAATTTGTCTTGCAGTTAAATCTGTCAATTTCATGACTGTTCCTATTGGAAACACTGCTAAAGAACGTCGTAATTCTTTTTTCTCCCATTCTCAAACACCTCTCTTATTCTTTATGATAGCTGTATTGTAAAAATAACTGACATAAAAGTCAAGGCTTCTCTCACTTTTTATGTGACATTTTTCTAACATGGTTTTTATTTCAAGAGAAAAAGGCTAGAGTTTCCCCAGCCTTTCAATATTATTATTAGTTTTTCATTTCCCCAAACTTCTTCGGCAACTTCTTTAATTAACGCTAAATTTTGCCCATTGTTGTTCTTCTGTTAAGATATTTCCTTCTTCAGTGGAAGCTAAATCCACATTGAGTACTTAATGATAATCTGTCTAATGGAACATATTGACTCCTTCTTTAATACGAGAAGTAACTCTTCTTTACTTTCTAGTTCACCAAATTTAGAAGTGACTAATCTAAAACGACTTTTTATCACAGAAACTTTTTGCTAATGGAGTAAAGTCTCTGCACGATCTGTATCAAATTCTAAGTAATAAGCATTTACTTCTTCTTCTCCAAATAATTCATCAGACACAGATGCATAACCACCGCTTGCAGCCAAGTAGAATGGAAATTTCCGCGACATACGTGAGTGTTTCTACAACTAGTCCCTCCGGAACATTTTTATAAACAGCATTATTTAAGCGTAAAAAATGTTGCTGCTAATTCACGTCTCACTTCTTCTTTATCACGACCTTGTCCTTAAAAGTGTTAAGAAATTATCATCAACTAAAATTCCCCATGTACAATCATCAACTTGTAATGTACGGCAATCCTTCATCAAATAATTGTTGAATCACTTCTAAGTATGCTTTTGAAATATCTTCAACCACATCATCAAAGTTTGAATAAACACTATTTAATTGTTCCACATGCTCTTCATCACGAATTAATTCTAAATATAATTGAGATGGTGATGGAATTGTAATACGCCTTCAACTTCATCATTATCTCACTAAATCTCTTAAAAATGTATACAATGAGCTACAAATGGATGATTACGTCCATGAATCTTTCCTACTACTGTTGCTGAGTCTGGTTTTGTCACTTCATCATCGAAATTGATATCCTGTTTTAGCTTGAAATCGTTTAATTCCTCCTAATCCCCAGAAGAAATCTAAGTGCCAATAGGCACGACGGAACTCCCCATCAGTAATCCCTTTATATCCAGCTTCGATTTCTACTAAATCACGGATTGCAGCATCTTCAAAGTTTTTAACTCTTGGTAACTAAAGTTTCCTTTTTCATACTCTTCACGAGCTTGTTTTTAAATTTTCTGGTCTTTAAAAACTTCCTACTGTATCAAATCTAAATGGTGCATGTTTTTGTCATATTGATTACCTCTCTTCTCTAACTAACGTAATTACATTGTAACCGACGGATTTGTTATTGTCACATACTAATTTACTATCGTTAACTATAGTTCAAAACTATATGTAGATATAAAAAACTCTTATAGAAATCACATTCTATAAGAGCTTTTTAATATTTCAAATAGCTTATCTAGTTTTATAAATTTTGGATATTTCAATAATAAAACCGCAACAACAATCGTTACAATTAAAGTTTGTAATCCAGCAATTCCATCTCACTGTGAATGAATACCAATATGGAGATACTCCTTCTGGAGCTATTTACCCCAAAATAAAAATCCTGCAACAAAAATGCCAGAAATAGCGAATCCCAACACCGATGAACGAAGAAATAAAAAATATAAAAATTGCTAACGCTTGTTTATCATTACGAATAGCCTTTTGGAATTGATGATATAATAATCCAGCAAATCCCATTACTCCAAACGCAACGATATATTCTAACAGCACTTGAGAGAACGATAAGTAGACTACTTTTCCCAGTGGAAAATGTAACACTCCCCATACTAAACCTGAAAATAATGCTGGATACAATCCTCTACGCAATGCAAATACTACTAAAACAATTGCACCAAACGAAGGAGAAAACCATCCCATAAAATGAGGAATAAATGATAACGCCATCGCTAAAGCTGCTACAATTGCTCCTTCCACCCACGCAATTCTTTTTACAGACATAAAAAAGCCTCCTTGTTTTTTTACAAAGAGACCCAATTGCAGACAGTTATTCATACAATCCCTACGCACGTATTAACGTAACAGGTTCTAAGAGTTTGTAAACACATCTCAGCCGACGGCACCTCTTTGTATCTTTTTAAAATATGAATTTAGTATACGCTCTTCTCGCATCGGTTTCAATACTTAATTCTCAATAAATCCTTTATTTTCTTTGTACTTCCTCTATTTTTATGTGTGGAATTAACTCTTCTATCAATTCTCTGTAGCAATTCCCACTGAAAAAGCTGTCCCACCACCAGACGCCCCTTGTTTCAGACTCTTCTATAATCATTCGTCTCAATAAATTTCGCCATAAAAGCTGCTAACATCGAATCTCAGCACCTACAGAATTGACCAATGTACCTTTGGGAGTATTTTGAAGTCAATACTTGTCCTGTTTCACTGACTAGAAATGCTCCTTCACCTCCATAAGAAATCAAGACATTACGAGCCCCTTTTTCTCGTAATTGAAAGGCATAGTTCAACATTTCTTCTTGTGTTTGAATGTTCACTCCAAATAATTCTTCTAATTCATACTGATTCGGTTTTAATGATAAATGGCTGATAAGGTAAACAAGCTAATAATGAATTTTTGTAGTATCAAGCACTAACTCTCACCCTCTTGCATGACAAAGCCTTGCAATTTCAACATAAGACGTCTCATCTAATCCTGGAGCAGCATTTCCTGCTAAAAATACAATATCTCCTTCTTTTAAAACATCTTTGAAATAATTCGTTAATTGTTGAGTGCTCTACACCCACGCTAGGACCAGCTGCATTGATTTCTGTCTCTACTTCGCCTTTAACTTTAACATTAATTCTAGTAGTACCTTCAACAGAAACAAACTGAGGGGTAATCCCTTCTTTTTCTAGAAACTCTTCAATATACTTCCCTGAAAATCCTCCAAGGAATCCCGTTGCAATATTATCAACTCCTAGTCGTTTTAATACAATTGACATATTAATCCCTTTACCACCTGCTACATATTCCTCATCTATGGAACGATTCAATATTCCTAATTGACAATTTGGTACATATCACTAAATCTACCGCTGGATTAAATGTAATTGTGTAAAATCATCTCTCACCAACTTTCTAATGTAAAAATAGGGCTAGCAAAATACTAGCCCTCTAAAAACATCCTAAAAATGTCATTATTTTTAAGTTGTAGAATGCTGAAAGACCTTGGTAAACAGCTAAGTCACCTAATTGATCTTCAATACGTAATAATTGGTTGTATTTAGCAATACGATCTGTACGGCTTAATGAACCAGTTTTGATTTGTCCAGCATTTGTAGCAACTGCGATATCAGCCGTTGTTGAATCTTCAGTTTCACCTGAACGGTGTGATACAACTGCAGTGTATCCAGCTTTTTGAGCCATTTCAATTGCGTTGAATGTTTCAGTTAAAGTACCAATTTGGTTAACTTTGATTAAGATTGAGTTTGCAACGCCTTGTGCAATACCACGAGATAAGATTTCAGTGTTAGTTACGAATAAATCGTCACCTACTAATTGAACTTTACCGCCTAAGCGTTCAGTTAATAATTTCCATCCATCCCAGTCGTTTTCGTCACATCCGTCTTCGATTGTGATGATTGGGTATTTTCTCAACTAATTCAGCTAAGTATTCTACTTGCTCAGCTGGAGTACGTTTAGCACCTTTTTCACCTTCGAAAATTGTGTAGTCATATACACCATCTTTGAAGAATTCTGATGAAGCACAGTCAAATCCTAAGAATACATCTTTACCTGGTTCTAAACCAACTTTTTTAATAGCAGCTAAGATTGTTTCTACAGCATCTTCCAGTACCTTCAAATGTTGGGCAGAAACCACCTTCTGTCACCTACAGCAGTTACTAAACCACGATCGTGTAAAAATAGATTTTAATGCATGGAATACTTCAGCACCCCAACGTAAAAGCTTCTTTGAATGTTGGTGCACCAACTGGTAAAATCATGAACTCTTGGAATGCGATTGGAGCATCTGAGTGAGATCCACCGTTAACGATGTTCATCATTGGTGTTGGTAATACTTTAGTGTTGAATCCACCTAAGTATTGGTATAAAGGTTGATCTAAGTAGTCAGCAGCTGCGCGTGCTACAGCGATAGATACGCCTAAAATTGCGTTAGCTCCTAATTTACCTTTGTTTGGAGTTCCATCTAATTCGATCATTAATTTGTCGATCGCCATTTGTTCGCGAACGTCAAAACCGATGATTGCTTCAGCAATAATGTTGTTTACGTATCAACAGCTTTTTGAACTCCTTTTCCTAAGTAACGAGATTTTGTCGCCATCACGTAATTCAACCGCTTCGTATTCACCAGTTGAAGCTCCTGAAGGAACCATACCGCGTCCGAACGCTCCGCTTTCTGTGTAAACTTCAACTTCGATAGTTGGGTTCCCACGTGAGTCTAGTACTTCTCTTGCTAATACATCTGTAATAAATGGCATGATTTATTAACTCCTTTATATTTATTTGTACGTTTCTATTTTAGTCGAAAAATGCTTTATATGCAATCTTTTCCTTAAATTGAAAGCCTTTTTAAGATTATTTTGAATTAAGCTTTCTCCTGTCATTTCTTCAGGTTTCGCTACATTCAATAAATCTAACATAGTAGGTGCAACGTCTGCTAAACGACCACCTTCACGTAATGTAACACCTTTTTTCGTTACAATGACTGGTACTGGAACTGTTGTATGAGCAGTATGTGGTGTACCTTCTGGAGTAATCATTGTTTCTGAGTTACCGTGGTCAGCTAAAAAGATAATTGCAGTACCCTTTTAGCTAAAATAGCATCCACTACTTTACCTAGTTTTTCATCTACTGCTTCGATTGCTTTAATAGTTGGTTCTAACATACCAGAGTGCCCAACCATATCTGGATTTGCGAAGTTTAAGATAATCGCATCATTTTCATCATTTTTGAATCGAATTATATAATGCATCTCCAACTTCTTAACAACTCCATTTCAGGTTTTAAGTCATATGTTGCAACTTTTGGAGAAGGAATTAAAATACGGTTTTCTCCTGGGAATTCTTCATTACGTCCACCATTCATAAAGAATGTAACGTGTGGATATTTTTCAGTTTTCTGCAATACGTAATTGTGTCAAGACCTGCTTTTTGATAATACTTCTCCTAAAACATTTTGTCATATAGGAATTGGTGGGAATGCAACTTCTGCATCCACACTTGGATTGTATAATGTCATTGCTCATGCAATTTAACGTTTGTACTATGTACCACGATCGAAAGTTGTCCTCTTTATCTGTAAATGCATTTGATAATTGAATCACTTTTGATCAGGACGGAAGTTAAAGAAGATAACTGCATCATTTTTCTTGCAATTTTCGACACTGGTTGCCATCTTTAACAATTACTGATGGAATGACAAATTCATCTGTTACATTTTCAGCATAACTGTGATCGATTACTTCTTGAGCTGATTCAAATTGAGGTCCTTTGCATGTGCAATTGCATCATAAGCTAGTGAACACGTTCCCAACGTTTGTCACGGTCCATTGCATAGTAACGACCTGATACTGTTGCGGTTGACCTACTCCACTTCTGCCAATTTTCTTCTAAAGTTTTTAATATACGCTGGACCACCATGTGGATCCACGTCGTCCGTCCGTGAATGCATCGAACATAAACTTTAGAAATACCTTTTGCTTTTTGCTGTTTCAATTAATGCTAATAAATGATTAATATGGCTATGTACACCACCATCAGATAATAATCCGAACAAGTGTAGTGCAGAACCATTTTCTAATACATGATTAAATGCACCATTTAATGCTGGATTTGTATCGAATTCACCATCTAAAATTGCTTTATCAATACGAGTTAAGCTTTGCATACGATACGACCTGCACCGATATTTGTATGACCTACTTCTGAGTTCCCCATTTGTCCATCTGGTAAACCTACATCTAAGCCTGATGCTTTTAATGTTGTATGAGGAAATTCATTATAGTAACGGTCAAAATTTGGTTTTTTTGCTTGTGCTACAGCGTTACCTTCACTTCTGGTCTCCATCCAAAAACCATCTAAGATAATAATCGCTACTGGTGATTTAGACATTATTTTACTGCCTCCAATAAAGCTAAGAATGATTCAGGTTGTAAGCTTGCTCCACCTACTAAAGCTCCATCACATCTGGACAAGCCATGTATTCTTTAATGTTTTCAGGTTTTAACAGAACCACCGTATTGTACACGAACTTTGTCTGCTACTTCTTGACCAAAGTCTTTTGCTACAACGTCACGTACTACTTTACACATTTTTTGAGCATCATCTTGAGAAGCTGATTTACCAGTTCCGATTGCCCAAATTGGTTCATATGCAATCACTAATGATGAAACTTGTTCGTTTGATAATCCTTCTAATGCTGCAGAAACTTGTGCTCCTACAAACTCAGCAGCTTCTACCAGCTTCATAAGTTTCTAATGTTTCACCACAACAGATGATTGGTAACATACCATTTGCGAAAATTGCTTTGCTTTTTATTAATGTCAGCATCTGTTTCGTGGAAATATTCACGACGTTCTGAGTGTCCAATTACAACATAGTGAACGCCCATTTCAGATAATACTTTTGGAGAAGTTTCTCCTGTATATAGCACCTTCTTGTTCGAAATAGCAGTTTTTGAGCAGCTACTTTTAATTCTGAACCTTCAGCTGCAGCTAATAAAGTAGATAAATCAACTGCTGGAGCTGCTACAGCAGACTCAACAACTTCTGATGATGGTAATTTTCCTGCAAAAGCCTCAACAAATGCTTGAGTTTCTTTTTAGGATTTTTATTCATTTTCCAGTTTCCTGCAATAATTGGTTTACGCATAATTTTTCCTCCTAAAATTTTTGTATGAAAGCAGACTCACAAAAATGAATGAACCATTTCAGTGAGTCTCTTTCAAAATTATTTAATTATTTATCACTAATTGAAGCTACACCAGGTAATTCTTTACCTTCTAAGTATTCTAATGAAGCTCCACCACCAGTTGAGATATGAGTGAATTTATCAGCATATCCTAAAGAAATTGCTGCTGCTGCAGAATCTCCACCACCGATGATTGTTGTAGCATTTTCTAAAAGATGCAATAGCTTCACATACGCCGATTGTTCCTTTAGCAAAGTTAGGTATTCAGATACACCCATAGGTCCATTCCATACAACTGTTTTAGCATCTTTTTAAGTAGCTAGCAAATAATTCTACAGTCTTAGGACCAACGTCTAATCCTTCTTGGTCAGCTGGGATTTGGTCAGATGGTACAATTGTTGCAACTGCATCGTTTGAGAATTCTTTTGCAACTACATTATCAATTGGTAATACTAATTTATCGCCAGCTTTTTCCATTAATTGTTTCGCTAATTCAACACGATCTACTTCTAATAAAGATAGACCTGCTTCACGACCCATAGCTTTGAAGAATGTGTATGCCATCCCTCCACCGATTAATACTTTATCAGCTTTATCTAATAAGCTTTCGATTACACCAATTTTATCTGAAACTTTCGCTCCACCTAAAATAGCAACGAATGGACGTTCTGGTGTGCTACTGCTCCTCCGATGAATTTAATTTCTTTTTCCATTAAGAAACCTGCGGCTGATTCTAATTGACTAGCAATTCCTACGTTAGATGCGTGAGCACGGTGAGCTGTACCAAATGCATCATTTACGAACAACTCTCCTAAAGATGCCCAATATTTGCCTAACTCAGGATCGTTTTTAGATTCTTTTTTACCATCTAAATCTTCGAAACGAGTATTTTCAAATAATAAAACATCTCCTTCAGCTAAACCATTGATAGCTGATTCTAATGCTTCTCCACGAGTTTCTGGTACAAATGTTACGTCTTTTTCAATAATTCTGATAAACGTACAGCAACTGGACGTAAGCTTAAACGAGCTTTATCTTCTTCAGATTTTACTTTTCCTAAGTGAGAGAAAAGGATTACTTTTGCATGATTGTCAATCAAGTATTGAATAGTTGGTAACGCTTGAACAATACGGTTGTCATCTGTAATAACGCCATCTTTTAATGGAACATTAAAGTCAACACGTACTAATACTTTTTACCTTTAACAGATAAATCTGTCACAATAGCCATAGAATAGCCTCCTAGAAAAAAATTTATTTGGAGCGAAGTGTAATACCCACATTATGAAAACAGGGCGAGGAAGCGAATGCTTCCATCGCCCCTGAAAAATTCGATACGATTAGCTATATCAAAACTTTATATTATAAGTTTGCAAAGTATTGTAGAAAGTACGAATTAATTGTGCAGTATATGACATTTCGTTATCGTACCAAGAAACTGTTTTAACTAATTGTTTGTCGCCTACAGTCATTACTTTAGTTTGAGTAGCATCAAATAATGATGCATAAGTGATACCTACGATATCAGTAGATACTAATGGTTCTTCAGTATATCCGTAAGATTCAGTTGCAGCAGCTTTCATAGCAGCATTAATTTCTTCAGCTGTAACTGTTTTTCTAATACTGTTACTAATTCTGTTAATGAACCTGTTGGTACAGGAACACGTTGAGCAGCTCCATCTAATTTACCATTTAATTCTGGAATTACTAAACCGATAGCTTTAGCAGCACCAGTTGTGTTAGGAACGATGTTTACAGCTGCAGCACGAGCACGACGTAAGTCACCTTTTTGCGTGAGGTGCATCTAATGTGTTTTGGTCACCAGTGTAACCGTGGTTGTAGTCATTAAACCTTCAACGATTCCGAAGTTATCGTTTAAAGCTTTAGCCATAGGTGCTAAACAGTTTGTAGTACATGAAGCACCAGAAATAACTGTTTCTTTACCTGTTAAAATGTTGTGGTTTACATTGTATACAACTGTTGGTACATCGTTACCACCAGGAGCAGAGATAACAACACGTTTAGCTCCACCTTTTAAGTGTAATTCAGCTTTTTCTTTAGAAGTGAAGAAACCAGTACATTCTAAAACGATATCAACGCCTAGTTCTCCCCATGGTAATTCTTCAGGATTACGGTTAGCTAATACTTTAACTTCTTTACCGTTTACGCGGAATGCGCCTTCTAATACTTCAACTTCTCCGTTGAAACGTCCTTGTGTTGAATCGTATTTTTAATAAGTGTGCTAATTGTTTAGCATCTGTTAAGTCGTTGATTGCAACAACTTCTAATCCTTCCACTTCTTGAATACGACGGAATGCTAAACGTCCAATACGTCCGAAACCGTTAATACCAACTTTAACTGTCATAATAGTTTTTTCCTCCTAGGAATATATATATTTTTGGCAGGTTACCCCGTTCAAAACCATATTTGCTAAACTCTCATCAATCACAAAACCATGTTCGATCGATGGGGCTAATTTAGCATAAGCCATTAAAAGCTTCTGCCTTTTGAGCACCTTCCACAATAGCAATACTATGTGGGATGGCCTCCTAAATCACTAAGATGCAAACCTACTCGTGGAAGTTTAAAACTACCTTTCCTTTTTGCATCAAAGAAACAACCAAACGCTTCACCTACAGCACGCCTGCTTGCAATAAACTGACTTTCTTGGGTAACAACCCTCTTCGTTCAGCCATGACACTTGCATTTCCAACGCTATACAATAAGCAATTCGCTTGTTTCATCATTGTCCAATGTTTGTGAAACCAATGGTTCTTGTAATAACGGAAGATACGTCTCTTTACTAACATGTTCCGGAACATATAATGAAAAATGTTCTCCACCTGTTTTTGTCGCCATCTTTTCACTAACACTATTTGCTTGAATCAAAGTGGAACCGCCCACTCCTCCTCTAGCAGGTACAAATGAAATTTCACGTTGTTGTAAAATCTCTTTTGAAAAATATTCTGCTACCATTGCCATCGTTCTACCACCCGTCACTGTAACGATTGATTGATCAACCGGCAACATCCATTTCATCAATTCCTGTACTTGATTACTAATTTGCATTCCTTTATTTGGACCACTGTCAGTAACCACTTTACAAAATCTAATTCCTAGCTTATCCGAAATTTCTTTTTCAAAATCAGTCATTTCGATACACTGTTGAATGATTGAAGTTAATCCAAGATAAGTATCTCTTCCTAACTCAGTAACACATTCCTTTTGCAGAATATGTAATTAAACCTTGTTCTTTTTAGTATATCTGTTTCAGAACGAAGAATCCGTTCCGATATTTCCAACTGCTTTGCAAGCCCTCTTCGACCAATCGGTTGTGTTCGTTGTATCGCTCGCAAAATTTGGAAACGAATTTTTAACATTTGATTGCTTTCGGGGACTAGAAGTTGCATTAATCTCACACAATCCATAATTCCGATTCCCTTCATTTCATTACTGGGCTAAAAACCGTCCCTAAAAATCATCTATCTATACTTAGAAAACTTTCTTAATTACACAAATATTGTACCAACAATCTTTGTAAAAATGCAACTTGAAAGTGTTTAATATTTTCTAAAATTAAACCGGGACTTTTTGAGTCCCTTTCTCTTTCTTTTTCTCTTTTTAAAGTTGTCTTTTTCTGCTTTTTCTAAATCAATCTATTTCTGTAAGGGTTTCTTCTTGTTTTCATATGAATTTGGATAAAAATATTCTTACATTGTTTAGCCATCTTAGTGTAATGGATATCACATAAGATTCCGGTTCTTATAATGGGGTTCGATTCCTCAGATGGCGTTATTTACAGTTCTACCATCTCCAAAAATAGTGAAATATTGTCAAATCAGCATTTCTAAACTTCCTACCATTTCCTAAAACTGTCAAATTCACGGAACAATCACGGAACAAATTTGTAACAAAAAGATGCTATTTTGAGTAGCACCTTTTTCATACGAAATCATTCTTAATTTTAGATTGTCTCAAACTCTTCTTAATCGTTTCCAGCATTTCAATGTTTTTCAATTCAATTTACTCTTCTTCTACTTCAACTTTTTCTTGAATTGCGTATTCTGTTAATTTAATGGCATACTCTAATTTCATACCGTATACGCTTGTTATTCCTTTTTCCAATCATTTACTGTACTATAACTTATCCCAGTTTCTTTCCCTATCTTGTATGCTGAATATTTTTTTAAGTACTGCTTCAATTAATTTTACATTTGCTATCATTTGTCATCGCCTCTGCATAATTCAAAATTGACTATCGTTTATTAAAATATTGTTGAAATTCCGGATGAGTTGAAATGTACTTTCTAAAAATTGGATTCACCGATAGTCAATTCATGATTTTTCACTAAAAACGCCATAAATCTGCTTTATTTTTAACAATTTGCAAAACATCATCACTCAATAATTCTTGAATTACTGAATGTAATGAATCGATTTTTGATTTTCTAACTCTTGTTTTAGATTTATTATAACCATTATAGTACTTTTTAACAGTTCTACGATCGACATGAAACTTTCTAGATAAGTTAGAAAAATTAGGCTTTAATTTGTGCTTTTCCATAATCATGCGTAATTTTGGTAAATCAGATAATTCATTACTGCCTCTAATTTTATCATAATCATTTGCACCTCATTACCATTATGACAGATACAGGTTTCAAGTACAATTGTTACATCCATCATTCATTCCTATCATCACATTTTTATTGAGTTGCCTTTTTATTATTATATACTTGGAACGAGGGAAATTATCCTTCCCTCATGTTATTGAAAAACGTTATCTCTGCAGTGTTTTCTAGGCTTTGGTTGTTTACGTTTTTCTATTTCTTGGCATCCTATTTAGGGATGCTTTTTCATTAACAATCACTTTCAGACGCAAAAAGCCAGAGCTCAAAGCTCTGGCTTATTTGCTGATTTTATAGCTCACCATACTATTAGACTGCTAATTATTTTTCTAAACCTTCAATGATTTTTGTTAAGTTCCATTTCATCATGCTTAAGTAGCTATCTCCATCTTTACCTTTTTCAGCAATTGAGTCAGTAAAGATTGTTGAGTAAATTGGCTTACCTGATTCTTGTGAAACTGTCTTCATTGGACGTTCGTCAACACTTGATTCAACGAATAATGAAGGAACTTTAGATTTTTAAAATTTCTACTAAACGAGTTGTTTGTTCAGGAGTACCTTCTTCTTCAGTATTAATTTCCCAGATGTAAGCTGATGGAACTCCATAAGCTTTTAGAAAAGTATGAAGCATCCTTCACTTGTAACAATTAATTTTTCTCTTCTGGAATTTTAGCAAGACGTTCTTTTTGCGTCTTTATCTAATTTATCCAATTCAGCAACATATTTATCAAGATTCTTTTGGTAAGTATCTTTATGTTCTGGATCTTTTGCAATTAATTGTTTTGCAATATTTTTAGCATAAATTACACCATTTTCGATGTTTAACCATGCATGAGGGTCTTTCTACCTTTTCTTTTTCACCTTCAAGGTAAATTACATCAACGCCATCACTTACTGCAAAGTAATCTTTATCTGCTACTTTACCAGCATTTTTAACCATTTTTGTAAACCAAGCATCATCTGCATTTTCTAAGTTAATTCCATTATAGAAAATTAGATCGCATCATGAATTTTTGAACATCTTGTGGTAATGGTTCATATTCGTGTGGATCTTGTCCAACTGGAACAATACTGTGAATGTCTGCTAAATCTCAGCAACGTTTTTGTAATATCATAAATGATAGAGTTTGTTGCTACTAGCTTGTACTTTTTTAGGTTCATTACTTTTTGTTGTAGTTGTAGATGTTGATGTTGTGTTTGTTGAACATCCTGCAAAACCTACTAATGATAATAAACCGACTGTTAATAATTTCCCGATTTTCATGCTTTTTCCTACCTTCCCTTTGTTTTGGTGATACAATAAAACTAATCACAAAAGAATGCTGCAGCAGTTAATACAATGGTTGAACCTACTGCAATATTAAACGTATATCCGATTACTAAACCAACAATCGACGAAAGTGAGCCAAACATTGCCGATAAAGCAAGCATGGTTTTCAAACTCTTCGAATATAAATACGCTGTTGCTGCTGGTGTAATCAGTAACGCTACAATCATAACTGTTCCGACACTTTGCATAGCTGTAATCGAAACTAATGCTAAAAAGAAACATCAATAAGTAATGATAGAATGATACATTCAATCCCGCCGAACGAGCAAAGACTGGGTCAAAACTCGTTACTTGTAATTCTTTAAAGTAAGAAATAATCGTTACAAAACACAAAATTCCTACAATTGCTGTAATTACTAAATCAAAATCTTGTACGGCTAAAATATTCCCGAATAAAATATGGAATAAGTCAGTCGAACTTTTCGCATAACACCGATTAAAATAATTCCTAAAAGCTAAAAACGAACTAAAGGTAATTCCTATCAGCAGTATCACTTTTTACGACACTATTTCGATTAATAAAAGCAATAATAAACGATGCTAATAATCCAAATGCTAGTGCTCCAAAGAAGAAGTTAATACCGAGAATAAAAGATAATGCTACCCTGGTAACACCGCATGAGAAATCGCATCTCCCATCAACGACATTCCACGTAAAATGATAAAACATCCAATCATTCCGGCAACGGCTCCAATCAAAACAGAAGAAATTAAAAGCATTTTGCACAAAATGATAGATTCATTAATCCTTGTATTATTCATGATTTGCTCCTCCTTGTGCAATAAAACTTCTCCACCGTAAGTTTTTCTGATTTTTCAGGAACAAATGTTTCCTCAGTTTTTCCACTATCTACAATTCCACGATTTACTAAAATGACTTGATCAAAATAATCACGTACTTTAGATAAATCATGATGCACCATTAGAATAGTCTTTCCTTCTTCTTTCCATTGACGAATTAAAGTCATAATCACTTTTTCACTCATCATATCAATCCCAACAAATGGTTCATCTAAGAAGATATAATCTGCTTTTTGGACTAAACAACGTGCTAATAATACCCTTTGGAATTGTCCGCCAGATAATGCTCCTATTGGACGATTGGCTAATTCTGTTAAACCAACTTCTTCAATAGCCTCATCTACATCTTTCCAATCTTGAGCGTTTAAACGTTGAAATGGTTTCATTTTTACGGTTTTTCCTAATGCTACACATTCACGAATCGTAATTGGAAATGTAAAATCAAATTACTTTTTGTTCAACGTATGCAATTCTCCCTAGCGATTGATTCGCTGCTTCTCCATCAAATGTCACTTTTCCTGTATGAGAATTAATCCTAGCATTGCTTTTTAATAAAGTAGATTTTCCTGCCCCATTAGGACCAATAATTCCCAAAATCGTTGGGCCGTTGACTTCTACATGGCAATCCTTTAAAACATCTGGTTGCATTGCGTAAGATACTCCCAGATTTTCGACTTTGATCATGAATCTACCTCCTTCTTTCTCTCTTAATCCTATGCCAATAATTAGGTTACCCTAAATACTTTCTCTCGTCAAGAGTTAGGGACTCCAAAATATTTTGAAAAATTCCGATTTTTATATATAGATAAAAGGGTGAAACGTTTTCATGTTCTTTATCTCTTTTAAGCCTATTCTTTTTATCTTCTTTTTGCTCCTAAAGCGGTTAATGTATTAGAGAACAAATGATGCTTATAATCTTTATCAATCTCTTTATAATAACTATAAAAATATCTACCATGACTAAAAATTGGAAATTGTGGAGAAATTAGCCCCCTTGATCTACCATTTTCATTTGCAATTAATACTAATTCGTCACAAACCTTTTCCTTTCTTCACTTCGTTTTCGAAATGTATTAAAACAGTTTTGCCCTTGTTTTTCGCTTGTCTTTCTCACCTCTACTACACTTGCATTAGCAGAAACTGAAATCCCAATGACTAAACACTGCTCGTCAGCAAGCACCCGATTCATCAGCATTGTATGCAAATCTGTAATTGCCTCACAATCATTCCTAACCTCATAAATCGAAACTTCATCTCTATGAGCCCTGCTTGAACTTCCTTGACCGTAGATATAAACTCGTTTTAGCAGTGTTCAATAATCCACACACTTTAATGACTTGACTCTCGTCAATTAATGAAAAGATTTTGACAACAAATTCTTCATAGTCTGACAAAACTGTTTTCGTTAAATCATTATGGATCTTCTCCTTCTTTTTACTTTCTTGAAAGTCCTTATATAAGTGTCTGTATCCTTTATAACCACATTTTGCGCATAAACGAGTCAATGATGGAATTGACTTTACACACACAATCTTTTCCGATACGGCTCTAGCGGCAAAGATTCTTCGGCTGAACTTTTGCTTTATATTGCGCAATTGTCATTAGTTAATGTATCATAAATCGATTCAATTAATGAGTGTGACTCTCAAAAAGATATCATGTTTTTACTCCCTTAACCTTTTCATTACTGCTAGTGTATCTCATGTTTTCATCTCTCGTGTTTCATAGCTGAGACATTCATCCCCCTAGACTTGATAGTTTTGGACAACGATTAGTCGTCTACTCTAAAATTTCATTAATATTATATATAAGAATGGCTTTCGCTGCACCGTCAAATCCTTGAACTCCACCATTTTACTTCTAGTACATCTACTGCACCGATAGATTTTAGAGTTGCTATCTACTTTATCTACAAGAACGAACTGCTACACGTAAACTTGAGTAATACATGCATCTACATCTTCAGTGTTTTCTGCTCCACTAAAAGCTTCAATAATGCGAACGCTATCTTGTTTTAATGTCTCTTTGTTTCTACAACAGGTTGTGCCATCATCTACTAACTCTTCCATCTAAAGCGACCTGGAGTTGCAACGCATTGAGATTGACGATAAACCATCTGAATACAACATAGTATAAAACCTCCATACTAAGCCAAATGGAATTTATGTAACCAATTTGTTTTTATCGTTTCCTTGTAATACCCCAAATAATGTGAAGTCGATAACGCCCACGAGGATATGTACCAATAGAAATATTTAGAATATCAGCAATAAAGCTTACACCATCTAAGAATGCGTGAACAACATAAAGCATGGACTTACGAAATAAGAACATAAATTCAATTGGTTCTGTATTACCAGTAATAAATGAAGTTAAAAGCTACCCCAAAGAATAAACCAGCATATTTTGGTCGACGATCTTTTGGAACACAGTGATACATTGCTAAGCAGGCTGCTGGAAGACCAAACATCATTGTAGAGAAACGACCTGCGAAGAGCGAGTTCCTTCAGTAAAGTAGACCAACATGTGTTGGATCGCTAATTGAGCAAAGAAGATTTTTGAGCTCCTGCTACAGTTTGACCTGCTACAACTTCAACTCCTCTAATTCTGTATACCAGAATAATGGGTAAATCATAATGGTGTAAAACCAACTGCACCACATAGACGCATTAAGAATCCATATAAGAATGTTCCAGATGGATCAGCTTGTGAGATACGCCACCAGTTGATACTAATAATTGTTGGAATGGAGGCCAAATTACAAAGAAAATTCCTCCGACTACAATTGAAGCAAATGAAGTAACGATTGGAACAAAACGACTACCTCCAAAGAATCCTAAGAATTGAGGTAATTGAATGTTGCTATAGCGATTATGTAAATAAACTGCTACAGAACCTACTACGATAGCCCCAACTACACCTGTATCAATTGAAGCACCTTCAGCCATATATAATTTAACAAGCGCTTTGATTGTTGCTGTCATAACAAAATAACCAGTTACCCCAGCAAGTGCAGCAGTACCTTTGTCACGTTTTGCTAAACCAATACATAAGCCCACACAGAGTAGTAATGCTAAATTCGCAAATACAACTTCCCCTGCTGAACTCATTACTGTGAAAATTGCTTGTAAAAGACTATTATTTAACACTGGATAAGTTGCTACTGTCGTTGGATTTGACAGTGCACCACCAATCCCTAATAACAAACCAGCTGCCGGTAAAATAGCAATCGGCAACATAAATGCTTTACCAATTTTTTGTAATACTTTAAACATATGGTTTCCCCCTAATCATTTTTCCTTTATGATTGAATCGCATCTACAAATTTTTTTGTAATTAATTGAGGTCTTGTAATCGCTGATCCAACAACGACACTATAAGCCCCTAATTCAAGTACACGTTTTACCTTTTCAGGTGTATCAATATTTCCTTCTGCAATGAGTGGATGTTTGATAACCTTTAAGACTTCACGGAGAATTTCAAAATCGTTTGCTTCAATTTTATCCCCTTTACTTTGGTTGGTATATCCTACTAATGTACTTCCGATATAGTCGAACCCTAATTCATCTGCATGAATCATTTCTTCAACTGTCGAACAATCTGCCATTAATTTTTGAGTTGGATATTTTTGACGAATTTCTTGATAAAATTCATCTAAAGTTTGTCCATTAGGACGACTAGAAATCGTTGCATCTAATGCAATAATTTCTGGTTTTAGCTTCATTAACTCATCCACTTCTTTCATAGTGACATAATATGAGACATCTGCATCATCATAATCTCTTTTAATAATTCCAATTACAGGTAAATCAACTGCTTCTTTATAGCTTTGATGTCTATGACAGAATTAGCACTGAATCCCTTTGCTCCTCCTTCCTTTGCTGCGACTGCCATACGAGCCATAATAAAATCGCTATGCAACGGTTCATGTGGCAACGCTTGGCAGAATACGATTAATGCCCTATGAATACTCTGCCTTCAGCCTCCTTTTCTTTTTATAAAAGCCTTTACATTTATTAGTATAATTGCTAGCAAGCATTTTCAATATTAGACGTCATTTTTAGAAAGTGATTTTCAATTTGCTTTGTTTTCCAATCCAAATTCCTTAAAAATTAGAAATTACTTTCACAATTTTTAAGATTATATATAAAATAATGAAGGACTTACCGTTTAATCGATAAGTCCTAAGGGTATCACTATTCAGTTTCAAAAGATTTAGAAGATTATTTTTCCTAAATAATATTCTGAAACTACATGTAAGTTTTCATCAAATTCAAAAACTAATGGCGGAAAATTAGAATTTCCACTCCCATAATTTCATCATCTGATAATCCTTTTTAATATGTTTTACTAACACTTGGATAGAAATTTCCATGATGCTCAATAAAAACATTTTTACCAGCTTTTTAAATCTGGAGCAATTTTATCCTCCCAAAATGGAGTACACGTTCCAATGTCACTTTAAGATTTTCTGCATCTGGAATTACAGAATTATCCAGCTTTGCATACCGACGATACGCCATGTGCGAATATTCATCATCACGATCCATTTTTGGGTAACACATCATAAGAACGACGCCAAATATGAACTTGTTCATCTCCAAATTTTTCAGCAGCTTCTGCTTTATTTTTCCCCGTTAATCCACCATAATGACGTTCATTTAAACGCCATGTTTTTCAACAGGAATCCATAATTGATCGCTGGCTTCCAACGCCAAATCCGTTGTTTTAATGGCACGTTTTAGCACTGAAGTATAGAAGCGATCAAAATTCAATTCCTGCTTCTTTGATTAATTTTCCTGCATCAATCGCTTGTTGAATCCCTTTTCAGACAAATCAACATCCGCCCAACCAGTGAAGAGATTGGCCTTATTCCATTCTGACTGGCCATGGCGAGCAAAAACTAATTTTACCATCTTATCGCTCTCCTTTTTCTTCTAAACCTTTTTCCCGAGTAAATGTATACCCCTATTTCATTATCTATTTAATAATGCTGCAGCAGCTTCATCAACGATAATTGTTACATTTGGATGCTTCTGTCAAAATACTAGCAGGGAACATCTATTGTAACGTCTCCTTTACCGTATTTAAAATCGCTTTTTGCTTTCTTTTTCCCCAGAATGCAATTAATAGAATTTGTTTTGCATCCATAATCGATTGTAATCCCATTGAATAAGCATATCTTGGTACATCTTCTTCATGTTCAAAGAAACGTTTATTCGCTTCAATAGTTACTTGTGCTAAAAAGCTACTTTATGTGTTCTTTTTGTGTAAAAGGTGTTCCCGGTTCATTAAATCCAATATGGGCATTACTCCCTATTCCCCAATAATTGGAAAGTCAACAGGATTATCTTGTAAAATTTTTCATAACGTTCCACTTCAGCATCAATATCTTCTGCTAAACCATCAGGTAAATAGCTCTTTAAAAAAATGGTTTTGCTGCAAATAATTGTTCGTTCATAAAATAATGATAACTATAGTTTCATCTTCACTGGATAAACCAGCATATTCATCCAAGTTTACCGATACTCTATCCGAAAAATCTAATGAACTTTGTCGAATTTTTTCATATAAACCAAGAGGACTCGAACCTGTTGCTAACCCAAAACTTTTTGCTCCATTTTCATAAGCTTCTTTCAAAAACTTCAAATGCAACTAGCGCCTTCTTCTTGATTTTTACAATTTTTAATATCCATAACACTTCCTCCCTCAACTTGTCATTACCAGTATTGTAACAGAAAAATTTCAAAAGAATAAATATTAAGCGCCAATTTTTCAATCAAATATTTTTCAAAACAAAAACTCTATTAGACTAGGAATCATCCTATCTAATAGAGTTTTACTTTTTAGATGATTTCCAAAAATCATCGTAAATTGTAATTGGCAAATGACGTTTATGTTCTGATTTGATATACCAACTTTCAATGGTTTGAGCATCTTTTTCTGCAAATTTCTTTTCCTTCAAGATAATCATCGATTGCTTCATACGTCACGCCTAAAGCTACTTCATCAGGAAGGGATGGACGTTCTTCTTCTAAAGTCTGCCGTTGGTTGTTTTAAATATAAATGTTCTGGAGCTCTAAATATTCTAATAACTGACGTCCTTGTCGTTTATTTAATCGCCATAATGGTAAAATATCTGCTCCACCATCACCGAATTTTTGTATAAAAAGCCTGTTACAGATTCCGCTGCATGATCCGTACCAATCACTGCACATCCTGTTTGCCCTGCAATCGCATATTGCGCAATCATACGTTCTCTTGGCTTTAATATTTCCTTTATTAAAGTCACTAATCGGTAATCTCAAACTTGTAATACTATTCATAGAAGCATCCACTGCAGGGCTTTAATATCCACGCGCAATATATCGCTTGCTTGCATAAATTCAATGGCATCCATCGCATCTTGTTCATCTGCTTGAATTCCATAAAGGTAGACGAACTGCGTAAAAACGATACTCTTTTTCCGGATATTCTTGGTTCAATTTATCAATCGCTAACTGAGCTAATTTTCCAGCCAAAGTAGAATCTTGCCCACCACTAATTCCCAAAACATAACCTTTTAAAAAAGGATGTTTCACTAAATAATCTTTTTAAAAAATTGAATCGTTTTTCAATTTCTTGTTGAACATCAATTTTCGGTTGTACTTTTAACGTTTCAATAATTTTTGTTGTAATGGTCTCATGATTTTTCCTTTTTCTATCTGATTAACCTAAACGATTTGCTTTCTCTTTTACTTCTGCACGAATAGCTTCAATACTAGCTAATTTTTGTTGATATGTTTCTGTAGATAAGTCAACCGGATATTGTTCTGGATTTAAGATACGTTTGTATTCATCCCATAACGCTTCAACTCGTTCATCTTTATACGCTTTAATCTCTTTTTAATGAAGGTAATGTATAAACTAATTTCCCTTGTTCAAAAATAGATTGTAAAATTGGACGAGCATCAAAATCCGTTACTGTTTTTATTAATGTATGTATACTGGATGGAACATATATAACTCTTCTAATTCATCAGGACGTTCATGCCATAGAGCAACATAATCCCCTTCAGATTTTCCATCACTCTTACGAGTAATACGCCATACTTGTTTTTTACCTGGTGTTGAAACTTTTTCTGCATTATTAGAAATTTTTACGGTTGGAACCATTTCACCATTTTCATCTTCAATCGCTACTAATTTATAAACACAACCTAATGCTGGTTGATCATAAGCTGTAATTAAACGTGTTCCAATTCCCCAAACATCAATTTTAGCACCTTGCATTTTTAAGTTCAAAACTGTTTTTTCATCTAAATCGCTTGAAGCATAAATTTTTGCTTCTGTAAAGCCAGCATCATCTAATTGTTGACGAACTTTTTTCGACATATACGCCATATCTCCACTGTCAATACGAACGCCTAGAAATTAATTTTATCGCCAAATTCCTTCGCTTCTCGAATCGCATTTGGGACACCTGAGACGTAAAATATCATACGTGTCTACTAAAAATACACAATCACGGTGGCTAGAAGCATAAGCCTTAAAGGCTTCATAATCGTCACGATACGCTTGGACTAGAGAATGCGCATGAGTTCCAGAAACAGGAATTCCAAACATTTTTCCTGCTCGAACATTACTTGTTGCATTACAGCCCCCAATATACGCCGCTCTTGTTCCCCATAAAGTGCTGCATCTAACTCTTGTGCTCGTCTTGTTCCAAATTCTAATACAGGATCATCTCCTGCTACATTACAGAATACGAAGCTTTTTGTCGCAATCAGTGTTTGGAAAATTAATAATATTTAATAGAGCTGTTTCAATTAGTTGGCATTCTGCAAGGCTTCCTTCTACTTGAACTAATGGCTCATTTGCAAATACTAATTCTCCTTCAACAGCAGAATGAATATTCCCTTTCAAATTTAAAGTTTTTCAAATAGTCTAAAAATTCTTCTGGATAAATCTCTAAACTTCTTAAATAGTCTAAATCTGTTTGGACTAAATGTTAAATCTTCAATATAGTGAACTAAACGTTTCTAATCCTGCAAAAATCGCATACCCGTTTTTCAAAAGGTAACTTTCTAAAATATGCTTCAAAAATCGCTCTCATGAAGACCTGTTTCCCAATAAGTCTTCATCATATTAATTGATACAAATCGAGTATGTAGCGTTAAACTATCATCATGATAACGGAATTTCATGGTTCCATAACCCTCTTTTCATTATAATTACATTTATTGTACACCAGTTTTCATAGTTTGTACAAACTTTTCCAAACTCTTTTTATGGCAAAAGGGACTAGTTGCTAGTCCCTCTCAACCATCATTCCACTTAAATACGCTTCAAAATGAATAAACTATTTTATCTAATCTCTTTATTTATCAATGTATTCTCTCTACTATTAGTTTACTCCTCTTTTCACAAAGTAGCAAAGAGATTTCAAGAAAAATCCTAAAAATTCCGTTACGAGAAAATGTATGTATCGTACATAAAAGACTTCTCAGTAACTTTAAACTCGAGGCTATACAAACCTACCGTCGCTTGCCACTTCAGAGAAGTCTCATTCTAATTTTTCACTTTAAATATAAGCATCTAAATCTTTTTGGAATTTTGCTAATTTTTCTTCTGCTTCTCTTGAGTGTAGCTTTTCACACCCATGTAGAACTTAATTTTTAGGTTCTGTTCACTTGGTCTTACTGCGATCCATGAACCATCTTCTAAAATATATTTCAATACATTTGAGAGTTGGTAAACCAATTTCCAGAAACAACACCTTCTGCATCTACTTGTTGATTCACTGCAAAGTCTTGTGCCAATGCTACTTTAATACCACCAAAGTTAGAAGGAACTTCTTTACGTAATCCATCTAATAAAGCTTTGATTTTAGCAGGGCCTTCTAATCCTTGAACCGTTACAGAAATTGTTTTTCTAAGAAATAACCATATTTTTCATATAAAGCTTGAAGACCATCATATAAAGTTTACCTTCACTCTTGAAGTGAGCTGCTACTTCTGTTAATAACAATACTGCTTGAATCGCATCTTTATCACGAACAAATGGTTGAACTAAATATCCATAACTTTCTTCAAAACCAAACATAAATGTATGAGCATTTGTTTCTTCATAGTTTTTAATTTGTTCTGCAATAAATTTGAATCCAGTTAATACATTTACCATTTTCGCACCGTAATGTTCTGCAATGACTGTTGGTAATTCACTAGATACAATTGATTTTACAGCAGCTGCATTCGCTGGTAATGTTCCTGCTTTTTGATGAGCAAATAATAAATAATCTAATAAAATCGCTGCAATTTGATTTCCAGTAATCACTTGGTAAGTTCCATCTGGTTGACGAACAGCAGCACCCATTCTATCTGCATCTGGGTCTGTTGCTAATAAGACATCTGCTTTTGTCTCTTCTCCTAAGCGAATCGCATATTCGAAATGCACCTGCTTCTTCAGGGTTTGGAGATTTTACAGTTGTGAAGTCTCCATCTGGAGTAGCTTGTTCAGATACAACTATGTAATCCTGTAAATCCAGCTTGATCTAATGACGTTTTGTTAACATTAATCCTGTTCCATGTAATGGAGTATAAACAACTGATAAGTCTTTTGTATTAGATAATAAAGCTGGATTTACAGAAACTGATTTAATTTCTTCTAAATAAAGCAGCATCTACTGCTTCACCAATCCATTCAAATAATGCTGATTGTTCTAATTCTTCTTTTGTCACCACGTCTACTGCTAATGGATTTTTCAACTTGGCGAACAAATTCTGTTAAAGCATCTGCATCTTTTGGAGCATTTGTCCTCCATCTTCACCGTATACTTTATACCCATTATAGGCAGCTGGATTATGACTAGCTGTAATCATAATTCCTGCAAATGTATGCAAGTGACGTACCGCATAAGACAATTCAGGTGTTGGTCTTAAATCTTCAAATATAAGCTTTAATTCCATGTTTTTACTAAAACTTTTTGCAGATTCTAATGCAAATTCAGGAGAAATGACGTGAATCATGAGCGATTGCTACCCACGTTTTTCGCTTCTTCTCCGTATGTTTCAATTAATCGCGCTAACCCTTCTGTTGCTTGACGAACCGTATAAATATTCATACGATTAATCCCTGGGCCAACAATTCCACGCATCCCTGCTGTTCCAAATTCTAACGGAGCATAAAATGCTTCTTCTTTTTTCTTTTTCAGAAAAGTTCTCTAATTGTGTTTTTAAATAATCTTCTAAACCTTCGAACTTTTTCCCATTTTAATGCAATATCTTGCCAACTCATATCATTATTCTCCTTTAAACATTTTTATTCTAATACCATTTGCTACTTCAAATCCATATCCACGAATATGAGTAATTAATAATTCTAAAAGATATGTACACAGGTGATAATTCCATTTGATGATGTTTTAAATATCCAATTTCTAATTCATCTTCAATGGCTAATGGAATTACCACAATTTTATCATCATTTAATTCACTACTAATAATTCCCGAACTAATCGTATACCCATTTAATCCGACCATTAAGTTGAAAAAATTGTCGCACGGTCACTTACCTTAATACTCTTCTTATGTTCCATTGTGCTAAAAATTTCTTCCAGCAAAATGAAGGAATTTTTCTTCACCTTGTTCATAAGATAAGTAAGGGGTAATCTTCTAATTCTTCTAGTAATACTAGATTGAGAAACTAATGGTTTTTCTCTACTAATAAACACGTGAGGTTTTTGCTGTAAATAATGGCGTAAATTCAAATTTTTCTCTTTAAATAATTTTTCATGACTTGGCGATTAAAATTATTTAAATATAAAATTCTAACTCACTTTTGAATTTCATTAAGTCTTCTAAAAATATTTTTGAGTTTCTGTTTCTCTTAACGTAAATTGATATTCATCACCAGCTTCTTGACGGATTAATGCTACGAGCGTGAACGACAAACGCATAGTGCTGCGCTGAAACTGGCAAATCACGTTTCCGTTTTGTTTACGTTTATATTTTTCTTCCATCAAGTTCACTTGATCCAATACTTGTCTAGCATATACTAAAACTCTCGACCTTCTTCGGTTAAAGAAACTCCATTTTTATGCCGAACTAATAATTGAATATTCATTTCTTGCTCTAAATCTTTCATGGCATTTGATAGACTTGGTTTGAGTTAAAAATAAATCTTTTGCGGCTTCATTAATGGATCCTTTTCTGCAATTTTTCTAAATCAAATTAATTGTTGAATACGCATATCTCCTTTTTGCCATCTTGCCCTTTATTATAAATGAGATTTTAATTTCATGCTACCTATAGTTTTCACAAATAAAAACTGAGCTTAGCTGATTCTTTTCAATCATTTATTTTATTGATTTGGAATTTACGTACCACATTAGAATCGTATAATTTTAACGTTTCTTTCATAAACAAATTTAGTTGCTAATGCTGCAACAACTGGTACAACTAACCAAACAACTACTGCTAAACCAACATTTTAATCCTGCATCGATAGAAGCTGGGGTCCTACTAAACCTACTAAACCCAAAACCTGCAGATTGAGGTACCACTGACACTAAATAATGCAACTGGAATCGCAGAAATAATAGCTGTTGTTGTTAAAAGTTGGTACTAAAATAATTGGATATGAATAAGTTTGGCATCATTAATTTCCATAGCTCCTAAAGCAATCAGCTAAAAGTTACTCTGAATTATTCACTTTTCCATGGATGAGACAACTAATACCCTGCTGTAACAGCAACATTGCAGCAGCCCCTGCAGAACACACCATTTTAATTGAATCGCTAAACCAATTTGCAACTGTTGAAATTGGTGAAATAATTAAGAATGCAAACGAACATACAATTAAAATAGACATTAAAATTGGTTGTAAGTGGGTAGAATTCATTAATAACCGCTCAATTGCAGCTGTTAATTTCGCAACGAATGGTAATAATTGTAAACCGATAAATGAGACACCTACCAACAACGATTGGCATCGCAACTACGGCTGTAGAACCGAATTTATCTAATCCCATTAATGCTAATACCGCAATTGCAGCTGTTAACATTGTGATTAATTAAGTCTCAGTACCTGCTCCAACGCATTTTTCCTAGTTCTGGGTTGAATTTTACAACACCTGATGCTACAAACAAACTTGCTCCTCTGTCACCATCATCGGCATTGGTTTAAAAACCAAATTGTAAAAAGCAATTAATGCACCAATAATTAAAGGTGTTGCTAATTGGAAAATTACAGCAATTTGTGTAATTTGAACTGCTAATGGATATTGAGCTAAAAATATTTTTAAAATTGCAGATAATACAGCGTTTGGAATTAAACCGATAATTACCCCTAATGCAGTTCCTTGTGAGATTTTTGTTCATAAAGACTTTTGCAGTCATTTTTCTTGAGCTTCCATACGCTTCTTTCTGTCTACTCCTTTATAAAAAGCTTTTGAAACTTTTTAGAAACATTTTTCACAAATCATTTCTACACTTTCTCTACCTTTTTATTAATGAGCTTTCATACTTTGCTCTTTACAACGAATCCATGATGTTAAAAGATAGAACAAGCTGTTGGAAGTCTATATTCCTTACCTTTTCTTACCACTTCTTCATTAAAATAATCAATCTCTATCAAATGATAAAGAACGATTGTGTCACGATTATAACAATTCATTTCAATCTAATCAATAATTTCTTTCATGTTTCATTCAATATTTTCATTTTTGCAACTTATGAAAATACCACACTTAAAAGTCTATAATTTCAGGAGGCGTTCTGAAAACGTCCTCCTTGTTTAGTATTTTTCATTAAATTCTTGTTTGACTACTTCTAATGCTGCTGCAATCGCTTGGTGCATATCATAATAACGATATTGACCTAAACGTCCTCCAAAGATTACTTGAGGTACTGATTGAGCTAACTTTTTATATTGAGATATAAATCATTATTTTGTTGATTATTAACTGGATAATACGACTCTTGCCTTTTTCCCAATCTGACGGATATTCTTTAGTAATAACTGTCTTCTCTTGTGCTCCAAACTCAAAATGTTTTGTGTTCAATAATACGTGTATATGAGTTTCACGATCCGTATAATTCACAACTGCATTTCCTGAAAGTTATCTACGTCTAACACCCTCTGTTTCAAAGCGTAAACTACGATATTCTAAAGTTCCCAATTCATAATTGAAAAATTCATCAATCATTCAGTAAAAACAATTTTTAACGCTGCTTTGTAAATACGCTTCTTTTTCTTCAAAGAAATCGACATTTAATTCTACTTCAATATTTTCATGATTTAACATATTTTTCAACCATTCGAGTATATCCACCAATTGGAATCCCTTGATAAGTGTCGTTGAAATAATTATTGTCATACGTATATCGAACAGGTAATCGACGAATAATAAAGGCTGGTAATTCTGTAGCAGAACGTCCCCATTGTTTTTCAGTATAGCCTTTAATCAATTTATAGTAGACATCTTCTCCAACTAAAGAGATGGCTTGTTCCTCCAAGTTTTCAGGCGTTTTCCCTTTTAATACAGCTCTTTGTTCTTCAATTTTAGCTGCTGCTTCTTGTGGAGTAACAACACCCCATAATTTATTAAAAGTATTCATATTAAATGGTAAGTTATAAATCTCACCATTAAAATTCGCCACAGGTGTATTTGTATAGCAGATTAAATGTGCAAATTGGTGCACGTAATCCCAAATTCTTTTTATCACTTGTATGGAAAATATGTGCTCCATATTCATGAACTTGAATTCCTTCAACTTCTTTTGTATAAATATTCCCTGCAATATGCGAACGTTTTTCAATTACTTTTTACTTTAAATCCTCGATTAGCAGCTTCACGTGCAAAAGTTGCTCCAAACAAACCTGCACCTACTACTAAATAATCAAATGTCATATTTTTCTTCTCCTTTAAAAATATATTATATTAGATTTATTTTAACATAATTTATCAAAATATAGCACCTTGACACCGCTTCATATTTTTCCTTAAAATGTTATATGTATTAAAAGGAGGAGATTATGATAAAAACTGCTTTTTAGTAGCTACATTTCTAACAACAGCATTGTTTAGCGGCTTAAATGATTCAATTTATGCTCAAGCTCCAAAACGCTGTCGAATTAGAAACATTAAATCAAGAGCAAATAAAAATATTATCCAAGTTAATTCTGAAGAAGAATTACCAAAAGATAATACTACTTATACTCTTGTTTATTCAAAACAACACTGTACATTACCAGACAAACCAGAAAACAACTAAAAAGTACTCCTGATAGTTCAATAACACACTACAACTGCACTGAAAGCTCAAGTAAAACAATCACTACCACAAACAGGTACACATAAATCAGTAGCGGTTGTTTTAACTGCCGGAATATTAGTTGGTTTTAGCCTTTCTTATGATTAAATATCATAAGAAAGTATGGATGGTACTATTCCTTACAACTTCTGTAACATCTCTTTATAATTTAAGAAATGTTATGGCAGAAACTGAAACAAAAAGTAACACCTGCTCTAGTTACTACATTTATTCCTACTAAAGAACATTGTTTGAGTTGGTTATATTATTATTCCAAACTCAAGTGAAACTACTAAATTCGAAACTAGTAAAGGTAACCGCTTTAGTATTCGACAACCCCGAGTTCAATGGTGGAGTCCCTGGTATGCCTGAAGTGAATGAGAAACCTGAATTCAATAGTGGTGTGGTTCCAAATGAAGCACCAATTCATGACAAACCTTCAATTGAAACTACTATGGAAGAACCAATTTTTGAATCTTCTTCAGTTGAAACTACTACTACTGCAGTAACTGCAACTGAAGCTACGGTAACTTCTGCAACAACTACAACTTCAACTGAACCTACAACAACTACTGAAGTTACTTCTGCAATAGCAATTAACAACAACTCAAAATCCCCAACGATAGAGACTTTCTCCAATCGTTGGGGATTTTCTCATAAATCAAATATTTTTGAGTCACAGTATAAATCAAATTCGACATTTGTCTAGCAGGTTTATGGTTGTTCATGGCAATTTACTAATTACATTTTACGAATCTCTTTATAAACTGTCGTATTGGTTTCTTTTAATTTTTCTAATAAAGCTCTCTTTTTCTTTTGGTGTTCCGTTTCACCTGCTTTTATTGAGGTAAAAGCACATGAAATTAATGTTGTACTTCTAAATGAGTTTAATAAATAGTCATTTTAAAACTTTTGGAAATTCCCAATCACTATGATAAGCTTCCATCAATAATTGATTCACTCTAATTTGTTGATCGATTCTGCGAATCATCACTTGTTCATTAACGGATTGATCTTCTCGTCCGATAAAGTAGCGGTAAAAGTCAACATTGATATAATACAATTTCTTGCAATATTGTAGTGGAATAAACACAAATAAATTATCTACATAAAAAGTATGTTCTGGTAATTGTAAAGTTTGATTGTAAAATATCTAATCGATACATTAAAGAATGCATCATCATATACTTCACCTTTTCGAAGTGGCTTTTGCATCATCCCAAGTGAGACACTTTATTTTCTGGGAAGGAGATTGATGTTTCATAATTTTCTTTCTTCGAGCTTGTTCTTTTTCATAAACAAAGTTTGTAATGACTACATCCACATCTTCTTGTGCTTCTTCTAATCGTTGTAGATGCTCTAAAATTTTTAAATGAGCTCGAACATCGACCCAATCATCGCTATCCACAACTTTAAAATATTTCCCAGTTGCGTGTTGCATCCACTGTATTGACAGCACGTGCCCTTTATTTTCTTGAGAAATCGCACGGACAATGCCTGGATATTGTTGTTCAAACTTTTCTGCAATTGTTGTGTATTATCACTTGATGCATCATTAATAATTAAGACTTCTACTAAATCGCCACCTGTCACTGACATGATTGAATACAGTAATGCATATATTACTTGTGAATTATAACAAGGAAGCTGCTATTGTTAGCTAAATTTCATTTCTAAGTCCTTTCAAGATTCTATTTCCTTTATCTATTCTACCATTTTTATATCCTTTTTGTCAATAAAAATATACATTTATTCTAATCTGCACTTTTCTCTATAAAACATTAAAAACTCTTTCTTTCCTACCTTCATAGAAAAGAAAAGAGTCTATTTTATAATAATGCTTCAATTATTGGAAGATAATCTTTTTCTTCTAACTTTTGAATCATAATAATACCATCTCCTAATGGAACTAGGTGGATTTCAACGCTTCTATCTTTTTGAACAAAGTCTAAAAATAAGTTTAGACGGCGATGAATTTTTCGAACTTTTCTTGGAATTTCCACTTTCATCTTGTAAAAATTGTTCCACCTTGGAAAAATATCATCTACCACAAAGTTACGCCACCTGTTTTTAAAACTCGCATACAATGAGGATTCAATATATTTCGCTTTTGCACTGTCCATGAAAATAAGAGTCATATTGTTGGTCTAATGTTGGCAACTATGTGCTGCATCTCCTTCAATGGTCACAACGTCATCGATGCCTAACTTTTTGAAATTCTCTTTTGCTCTTGAACACATTAATTCATATCGGTCAATCGTTGTAACAGAACCGGCTTTGGGTACATATTGCGCCATAGCTAGCAGAAAAACCAATAGCCGTTCAATTTCTAAAATATTAGTCGGACGATATAGTCCTAATAAGAAATCTAAATATACCGCTGTTTCATGAGGGAATAATTGGAATTCCTAAATCATTCGCCATTTGTTCTAACTCTCCTAATTTACCAGGAAAGAAACGTTGACTTTTTCTCATATATTCGACCACTTCAGGTTTAACGACTGGTCGAAACATCATTTCATTTAACATGCTTACTCCTTTTATCGATTTATCATGAGGGAAATTAGAAACCTCCACCGCCGGATCGCCACCAGGTCAAAACGAACTACCGCCACTAAATCCTCCTCCAAATCCACCGCTATTTGATGAATCTGAACTTGAACTAATTTCATCCACTGCCGAAAGATAACTATCAGTGAATGAATCCTGTAGAATCTCATTATAGACAGCCATTTGCCAACCATAGGTTGGTGAATAGAAACTCACACTTTCTTGAATCCAATCAGGAATTTTTCTTCTAAGCGCTTCTATGACTTGTTCAGCAACTCCTAAAGAAAATGGCATAAACTGAATAAATGATCACAGATTTGAATACTTGGTAAATCAGCTCTATCTAAACTAGAAACTATCCATTAACATTTGACGAAATGCTTCCCAACGACGATATTCATATTCACCTTTTAAGCTTCTTTGCTAGAGCATTTGATTTACTAAAACGAACTGTTACAAGATAAATAATAAAACTAATAATCCCTGCAACAATTGTCAGGAATAGATTCTTAGTAGCCCAAAATACACTACCCACAAACAGAAGAAATCCTGCTATCCTAAAAGATTTGCACACAACGGCTTTTGGAGCAGTTTCTCCCTCCTCGAAACGATAAACACTATATTCATCAGCAGCATCATCTACTTTTTCATACCAATTATCTCAGCATATCCGTATATTTTTCTGGGCAATTCTCTGCAAATTCCGAAACTAAATCTAATTCTAATGTATTTTCCTTTAGCTATAAATAAAATATCTACCGCTAGTTTTTCATGTGGTAATAAATGATACGAATGTTGTTTCAACTCTAAAATATAAGGTTTCTTCACTCGTCATCGTTAGAACCTTTTTGCGTACTAAATCCATTATCGTTGCACTAAAATCATCAATCGTTACACCATCATGATTGCTGCAGACACAATGGCTGAGTGTCAAATCTTCTGGCAATTCATATAAATGTTCTGGTACAAACGGTACTTTTTCAAGACGCTTTTTATCGGCTAAATACCCCTTTCACCCATGCCCAGCCTAAAGCAAATAAACTGAGTAATCCACCAAGACCTACTACACCCCATTTTACAGAACGTTCCTCTTGATCTCTTTTTACTAATTGCTCTTCTCTGTCTACAATTGCAGCAAAAGCGTTAAAATCGTTTGTCACAGGATTATCTTTTGTTAATTCTACAGGAAATACCATATGAGTTTCTAGCAAAACTCTTTGGTTCATTTTTCTTAACAGTAAATGTAACCCCCTTTGTAATCCGGATCAGTTTCTCACCTTACCAATTCCGCCATGTCCCCAAGCTCTTAATGTTTCTTTTGTTGCGGCACCCTGGTAAACTAACATGAACATGAATATCTTTTTGCGTAACTTCCCACTCTTGTCCAACTATCTCGTCTGTTTAATTCCGCTGTATCTTTGTAATTTTTAATCAACTGTGGAATTGTATAATTAAAAACAACGGTTCTCGAACTATCTGAAAGAGTAAAGAATACCTTAAACTTCAATAAAGGTCCAAGAGTTTCTGTTAAATAAGTGCTATTATGCCCTGTCACTTTTTAATAGTGTAACAACTTCTCCATCGCTTGTTTTTAAAAATCAACGGTTACATCTTTTGGTTCTTTTTCTCCAAAAATAATCTAAATTATAAAAATACCATTGTAACTTCCATTTTGCAGTAAGGTCATTTCTTCTTTAAAACGAACATCCCCATTTGGTCTTACATCAACATCGATATTATATTTTGTTACTTCTAAACTTTTTAGCTTCAATTGTTGAAGTAAAAATAAATAGAGGTAGCATTAAAAACATAATCATTACTATTATTTTTCGTAATGGTTTCATTATATTCCTCCGATACATTGAAAGTGGGATGAAATAACAGTTTTCTACTCCCACTTCATTATCCTAATCAAGTCTCATTAACTATAAATCATCAAAAATTTTGCTTATAAAATACCGCCTCGAATATCAATGTTTTTCAAATACCATTTTTAAAACAAATTCACCTGAACCAATAAATAAAGTAAACGATGGCTGGAAAAACATAGTTAATACTTGTTGGAATCAGAATTGTGTACCCATTACAAGAACTAACCATGCTAGCATCACTAATGAGCTAACAACTAAATAACGAATATAGCCACGTTTTCCTTTTGGTTGATTAATATCTGGAGTTACTTTAGATAAAACTAACAACGCTAAACCACCTACAACAAAGTTCATGATTAAGGAAATAACTCCCATTGCTTCTGATTGTTCTGGATTTAAGAATAAAGTAATTCCAGCAATTAATGCGAAGAATCCTCCGACCATTAATCCACCATCTACAGCAATCTGCCAATCTGGTGATTTCACCGTTGGATCTTTTTAGGACCTTCCAATACAGATTGTGTTTGTTGTGTTACAGTACCAAATAATTGAGAGCTGTTAAACCTTTTTCTGATTTTCTACTAAAACAGGAAGCATTTCTTCTAAAGTTGAAGTGATTTTTGCTTTAGAAACTTGAGCTTCTTTTAGTGAACGTTCTAATTGTAAAATATATTGTTCATTTTTTTTCGTTAATTGACTACGTAATGTAGCAATATCGACTTTTTACTTCAGTTTGATTTTTCTGTCATGATTCAATCCCCCACAAAGATATGATGATTATACGTTAAATCTGAAAAGCATAACATCGCCATCTTGTACGATATACTCTTTTCCTTCTTGACGAACTTTTCCATTTTCTTTTGCAGCACCCATACTACCAAATTCTAATAAATCTGCATATGCTACTGTTTCAGCTCGAATAAATCCTCTTTCAAAATCAGGTGAAATAATTCCAGCACATTGAGGAGCTTTTTCATTCCTCTACGGAAAGTCCAAGCAACGAACTTCTTGTTCTCCAGCAGTAAATAAGTGGCTAATCCTAATAAATGATAGCTTTTTGAATTAAAATATCTAAACCCTGAAGTTCTCAATTCCCATTTCTTCTAAGAAAACTTGTTTTTCTTCTTCTTCTAATTCAGCCACTTCTTCTTCTACCCGTGCACAAATAACGACTACTTCTGCATCTTCTTTTGCAGCATATTCTTCTACTAATTGAACATATTGATTATGTCCACCTTCCGCAACATCATCTTCTGAAATATTGGCAATATATAACATAGGTTTTGTCGTTAATAAGAACAAACCTTCACGATTGGTAATTCTTCATCTGTAAAATTCAATTGTACGTGCTAATTGACCATCTTCTAATACTGGTTTAATTTTTCTAAAACTGCTAATTCGGCAACTGCATCTTTTATCTTTTGTTTTAGCAATTTTTAGCAACACGAGCAATTCTTTATCAACTGATTCTAAGTCTGCTAATACTAATTCTAAATTAATTGTTTCAATATCCGCAATTGGATCTACTTTACCAGCAACATGTGTAATATTTTCATCTTCAAAGCAACGAACAACTTGGCAAATTGCATCTACTTGACGAATGTGGCTTAAGAATTTATTTCCTAAACCTTCCCCACGGCTAGCACCTTTTACAATCCCTGCAATATCCGTAAATTCAAATGTTGTTGGAACTGTCTTTTTAGGTTTTACTAATTCTGTTAATTTTTGAAGTCTTTCATCCGGAACTTCTACTACACCAACGTTTGGGTCAATCGTCGCAAACGGATAGTTTGCTGCCTCTACTCCTGCTTTTGTAATTGCATTAAATAATGTTGATTTCCCAACGTTTGGTAATCCAACGATTCCTGCTGTTAACGCCATGTATTTTTCACACTCTTTCTATTCATTATTTTTCTTTCTTCAAAGTTACTTTTTCATTTTGCGTTCAAATTCACGTCTTGGCATTAAGACCATTTGCCCACAATGATTACGATTTAATACGAATATCCATTCCATTCGAATGATCGTCCATGAATTGGTTTGACATGCATGAGGTCATTTTTCGACACAATCCCCAAGTCCATATTCCATTACTGCCATTCTATTCACTCCTAATCATCTAATTCAATTTCTAATACATCTAAAAATACGAGTTAAATCTTTTGAGAAAGGTATTCAATCTCGATTTTCCCACGTTCCTTTCGAGTGATTTGGACAGATGTTCCAAATTTATCCATTAATCGTTCTTCTGATCTCGACAATATACGCTGGTTTTTGTTGAATTGTTTTGATTTTCTTCACTTTTTCAACAGGCTCATTCATTGTTTGAATCAATTCTTCTAGCGCTCGAACCGTCATTCCTTCTTCAATTACTTTTTAGATAAAGGAATAATTTTATCCGCTTTTTCAAACCTAATAAAGCACAGAGCATGCCCTACTGATAATTGACCTTCTTGTAATTGTGTTTTGCACTTCTAATGGTAATGATAATAATCGAAGAAAGTTGGCAATATATGGGCGACTTTTTACCAATTTTGCTACTTCTTCTTGGTTTAATTTTAATGCATCCATTAAAGATTTATATGCTAACGCTTCATCAATTGGTCGTAAATCTTCCCTTTGTAAATTTTTCGACAACAGCACTACTTGAATCATAATTTCTTCGCTATATTCATGAATAATCGCTGGAATAGTTTCTTTTCCAGCAAGTTTAGAAGCTCGTAATCTTCTTTCTCCTGCTACTAGTTCATAGCCTTTAATACTCGATTTACGGACGATAATTGGTTGAAAAACTCCTTGTTCACGAATGGAAGCTGCTAATTCTTGTAAAGCTTCTTCATTAAAAATCTTTTCGAGGTTGATACGGATTTGGACGAATTTCACTAATGGAAATTTCTTCAACCGTTTCATTCGTTGTATCTACTTTTTCTAAATTTTCGATACTATCAAAATTCCCACCAAAAAGTGCATCAATTCCACGCCCTAGGCCTTTTGATTTTTGATTTTTAACCATTTGATAACACTTCCTTTGCTAATTCGAGATAAACTTCTGCTCCTCTTGAGCGAGGATCATAGTCCACAATGGCTTGTCCATAACTTGGTGCTTCTGATAAACGAACATTTCTCGGAATAATGGTACTGTAAACTTTTTCTCTGAAATATTTGATGACATCATCTTTTACTTCATTACCTAAGTTTGTTCGTGCATCAAACATTGTTAGTAAAACACCTTCAATTTTTAATTGTGGATTGAAGTGTTTACGAACCATCGTAATAGTATTCATCAATTGTGATAATCCTTCTAATGCATAATATTCACATTGCACGGGAATTAAAACAGTATCACTAGCAGTAAAAAGCGTTCATTGTTAAATGTCCTAAAGAAGGTGGACAATCTATAAAAATATAATCATATTCATCACGAATCGTTGTTAATGCTTGTTTCAATCTTTGCTCACGATGTGTCTGATTTGTTAATTCAATTTTCTAGCTCCTGCCAACTGAATAGTTGAAGGTACTATCATTAAATTTTCACGTGTTGTAGGTACAATTACTTCATGAACATTCACTTCGTTTACAATAACATCATAAATATCATAAGCTAACTCAGCTTTTTGCACCCCTAACCCACTAGTTGCATTACCTTGAGGGTCACTATCAATAATTAAAACCTTTTTGACCAAGTTTCTTGCTAGGGAAGCTGCTAAACTGACAGTTGTTGTTGTCTTTACCAACTCCACCTTTTTGATTCGCAACTGAAATAATTCTTCCCATTGTCTTACCTCCAATCTTCATAAAAAGGAGAATGCAAGCATTCTCCCTCTCGCATGCTCTACAAAAATGTTTTTCCATATCTCGCAAATCTTTAAATTTATCCATTCCTATTGTAACAAAAACAGGAATATGAGTAGTCTTTTCCTAGGAAATCCATTGAAACATGAAATATCTTTTTAACTAATTTATTCGTAACTTGAAACTTACTATAGTGGTAATTCTTTTTATGCTGTTGATTTATTCCATTAAAAATCACTTCGTAATTTTTGAATCGTTTTCGTCTTCTTCATTTAACATTAATGAGAAACTTTGAATTAAGTTTGTCTTAACATCAGCTTTCATTTTCACCGTAATTTTTGTATTCTCATGAACTTGAATATTCATAGAAGCTAATGCTAATCGTACAACAGAATCACTACCTTGATATTCAAAAACTCCATCTGACTGCCAAGTAGCAATATTTGACAAATCTTGAGCTAGTTGTAATACGCTGTGATACGAAAAACCCTATAACATTTTTGTAAGCTTTGATTGAGCAGAAATAGTTGGCTCCTATTTATCTTGATAATAACGGATAGCTCCTTTTACTACCTTCACTAATCACTTCAATTTGATTGGTAGCTTTGCCATCTGTTTTATCAATTCGAGTTCCAAAGCTCTGTACCATCACTCCAAACAGAAGCATTAGCAATAACTTGAGTCGAACTTGTTACATCTTTTTTTCTTTACTTCATTTTGTTTTTAATGTTAAATGATAATTTTGAACTTGTGTTTCTTGTTGTACTAATTTATCTTGTAAATCTTTATCTTCAACTACTTTGCTACAGCCTACTAGAAAAACTCCTAGTAAACAAGTCATCCAAAAATTTGCTTTTTTCATGTCATATTCTCCAATATCGTTTATAAAAAAATAGTATATAAAAAGAGAATTTCCTTCCAGAAATTCTCCTTCTAATCTGAAGCGTGGCAACGTCCTACCCTCACAGGGGAAACCCCCAACTACTATCGGCGCTAAGAGCTTTAACTTCTGTGTTCGAGATGGGAACAGGTGTATCCTTCTTGCCATCGTCACCACACTTCTCTCTTGAAAAAGCTCTCGCTCTCTCAAAACTGAATCTATATCCAAACTCTTCCTCATCCACCTTCAACCTTGGTTAAGTCCTCGACCGATTAGTACTAGTCCGCTCCATACCTCACGGCACTTCCACTCCTAGCCTATCTACCTGATCGTCTCTCAGGGGTCTTACTCACTTAATGTGATGGGAAATCTCATCTCGAGGGGGGCTTCACGCTTAGATGCTTTCAGCGTTTATCCCGTCCACACATAGCTACCCAGCGATGCTCTTGGCAGAACAACTGGTACACCAGCGGTGTGTCCATCCCGGTCCTCTCGTACTAAGGACAGCTCCTCTCAAATTTCCAACGCCCGCGACGGATAGGGACCGAACTGTCTCACGACGTTCTGAACCCAGCTCGCGTACCGCTTTAATGGGCGAACAGCCCAACCCTTGGGACCGACTTCAGCCCCAGGATGCGATGAGCCGACATCGAGGTGCCAAACCTCCCCGTCGATGTGAACTCTTGGGGGAGATAAGCCTGTTATCCCCAGGGTAGCTTTTATCCGTTGAGCGATGGCCCTTCCATTCGGTACCACCGGATCACTAAGCCCGACTTTTCGTCCCTGCTCGACTTGTTGGTCTCGCAGTCAAGCTCCCTTCTGCCTTTTACACTCTTCGAATGATTTCCAACCATTCTGAGGGAACCTTTGGGCGCCTCCGTTACATTTTAGGAGGCGACCGCCCCAGTCAAACTGCCCGTCTGACACTGTCTCCCACCTTGCTTCTAGGTGCGGGTTAGAGGGTTCATGTAACAAGGGTAGTATCCCACCATTGCCTCCTTGGAAACTGGCGTTCCCATCTCTTCGGCTCCTACCTATCCTGTACATGTCACACAAACACTCAATATCAAACTACAGTAAAGCTCCATGGGGTCTTTCCGTCCTGTCGCGGGTAACCTGCATCTTCACAGGTACTATAATTTCACCGAGTCTCTCGTTGAGACAGTGCCCAGATCGTTACGCCTTTCGTGCGGGTCGGAACTTACCCGACAAGGAATTTCGCTACCTTAGGACCGTTATAGTTACGGCCGCCGTTTACTGGGGCTTCAATTCAAAGCTTCGCCTCAAGGACTAACCTCTCCTCTTAACCTTCCAGCACCGGGCAGGCGTCAGCCCCTATACGTCATCTTTCGATTTTGCAGAGACCTGTGTTTTTGATAAACAGTCGCCTGGGCCTATTCACTGCGGCTGGTATTGCTACCAGCACCCCTTCTCCCGAAGTTACGGGGTCATTTTGCCGAGTTCCTTAACGAGAGTTCGCTCGCTCACCTTAGTGTTCTCCACTCAACTACCTGTGTCGGTTTACGGTACGGGTTCTGTCAATCTCACTAGAAGCTTTTCTCGGCAGTGTGACGTCAGTTGCTTCGCTACTTGATTTCGCTCCCCATCACAGCTCACCCCATACGTGACAAGCATTTCACTCATCAGCGGACTCGCTGCTTGGACGTACATTTCCATTCGTACGCTCAACTTAGCCTCCTGCGTCCCTCCATTGCTCAAACAATTAACAGAAGTACAGGAATATCAACCTGTTATCCATCGACTACGCCTTTCGGCCTCGCCTTAGGTCCCGACTAACCCTGGGAGGACGAGCCTTCCCCAGGAAACCTTAGTCATTCGGTGGACGGGATTCTCACCCGTCTTTCGCTACTCATACCGGCATTCTCACTTCTAAGCGCTCCACATGTCCTTACGGTCATGCTTCTTCGCCCTTAGAACGCTCTCCTACCACTCAGTTATAAACTGAATCCACAGCTTCGGTAATCTGTTTAGCCCCGTTACATTTTCGGCGCAGGGTCACTCGACTAGTGAGCTATTACGCACTCTTTGAATGATGGCTGCTTCTAAGCCAACATCCTAGTTGTCTGTGCAACCCCACATCCTTTTCCACTTAACAGATATTTTTGGGACCTTAGCTGGTGGTCTGGGCTGTTTCCCTTTCGACTACGGATCTTATCACTCGCAGTCTGACTCCCGGACATAAATACATGGCATTCGAGGTTTATCTGAATTCGGTAACCCGAGATGGGCCCCTAGTCCAAACAGTGCTCTACCTCCACGATTCTTCATTCCGAGGCTAGCCCTAAAGCTATTTCGGAGAGAACCAGCTATCTCCAAGTTCGATTGGAATTTCTCCGCTACCCACACCTCATCCAAGCACTTTTCAACGTGCCCTGGTTCGGTCCTCCAGTGCGTTTTACCGCACCTTCAACCTGGACATGGGTAGATCACTTGGTTTCGGGTCTACGTCAACATACTCCACTCGCCCTATTCAGACTCGCTTTCGCTACGGCTCCGACTCTTCATCTTAACCTCGCATGTTAACGTAACTCGCCGGTTCATTCTACAAAAGGCACGCCATCACCCATTAACGGGCTCTGACTACTTGTAAGCACACGGTTTCAGGTACTCTTTCACTCCCCTCCCGGGGTTCTTTTCACCTTTCCCTCACGGTACTGGTTCACTATCGGTCACTAGGTAGTATTTAGCCTTGCCAGATGGTCCTGGCGGATTCCGACGGGATTCCTCGTGTCCCGCCGTACTCAGGTGCTCTCTTGTGCCAACTTTCTGTTTTGCATACAGGACTGTCACCTTCTTTGGTCCTGCTTTCCAACAGGGTTCTGCTACAGATTGTCATACACGTTCTTGAAAGTCCTACAACCCCAGTGTGCATGCACACTGGTTTGGGCTTCTCCCGTTTCGCTCGCCGCTACTCAGGGAATCGATTTTTCTTTCTCTTCCTGCGGGTAATGAGATGTTTCAGTTCCCCGCGTCTACCTCGTCATAAGCCTGCGCTTATGCGTAACACCCCATCACGGGTGTTGGGTTCCCCCATTCGGAAATCTCTGGATTTTAGCTTACTTACAGCTCCCCAAAGCATATCGGTGTTCGTTCCGTCCTTCTTCGGCTCCTAGTGCCAAGGCATTCACCGTGCGCCCTTATTCACTTAACCATTATGGTCGCGTTGCTTCTTGTTAAAAAACTCTTTTTCGTTAGATTTCTCTAACTCTCGGTAAATTTTTGGTTTCATTTGTGATATAGTATTCAGTTTTCAAAGGTCGAGTTGAGAGTTAACCTCTCAAAACTAAACAAAGATGTCAACCTGTAGGGTTCCGTATTCATCTAACGCCTTAACATTAGATGTTATCCTTAGAAAGGAGGTGATCCAGCCGCACCTTCCGATACGGCTACCTTGTTACGACTTCACCCCAATCATCTATCCCACCTTAGGCGGCTGGCTCCATAAGGTTACCTCACCGACTTTGGGTGTTACAAACTCTCGTGGTGTGACGGGCGGTGTGTACAAGACCCGGGAACGTATTCACCGCGGCGTGCTGATCCGCGATTACTAGCGATTCCGGCTTCATGTAGGCGAGTTGCAGCCTACAATCCGAACTGAGAATGGCTTTAAGAGATTCGCTTACCCTCGCGAGTTCGCTGCTCGTTGTACCATCCATTGTAGCACGTGTGTAGCCCAAGTCATAAGGGGCATGATGATTTGACGTCATCCCCACCTTCCTCCGGTTTGTCACCGGCAGTCTCACTAGAGTGCCCAACTCAATGCTGGCAACTAGTAATAAGGGTTGCGCTCGTTGCGGGACTTAACCCAACATCTCACGACACGAGCTGACGACAACCATGCACCACCTGTCACTTTGTCCCCGAAGGGAAAGCTCTATCTCTAGAGTGGTCAAAGGATGTCAAGACTTGGTAAGGTTCTTCGCGTTGCTTCGAATTAAACCACATGCTCCACCGCTTGTGCGGGTCCCCGTCAATTCCTTTGAGTTTCAACCTTGCGGTCGTACTCCCCAGGCGGAGTGCTTAATGCGTTAACTGCAGCACTGAAGGGCGGAAACCCTCCAACACTTAGCACTCATCGTTTACGGCGTGGACTACCAGGGTATCTAATCCTGTTTGCTACCCACGCTTTCGAGCCTCAGCGTCAGTTACAGACCAGAGAGTCGCCTTCGCCACTGGTGTTCCTCCATATATCTACGCATTTCACCGCTACACATGGAATTCCACTCTCCTCTTCTGCACTCAAGTCAACCAGTTTCCAATGACCCTCCCCGGTTGAGCCGGGGGCTTTCACATCAGACTTAATTGACCGCCTGCGCTCGCTTTACGCCCAATAAATCCGGACAACGCTTGCCACCTACGTATTACCGCGGCTGCTGGCACGTAGTTAGCCGTGGCTTTCTGGTTAGATACCGTCACACGCATAACAGTTACTCTATGCGCTGTTCTTCTCTAACAACAGAGTTTTACGAACCGAAATCCTTCTTCACTCACGCGGCGTTGCTCCGTCAGACTTGCGTCCATTGCGGAAGATTCCCTACTGCTGCCTCCCGTAGGAGTTTGGGCCGTGTCTCAGTCCCAATGTGGCCGATCACCCTCTCAGGTCGGCTATGCATCACGGCCTTGGTGAGCCGTTACCTCACCAACTAGCTAATGCACCGCGGGTCCATCCATCAGCAGAAGCCGAAGCCTCTTTTCCTTCTCGAGCCATGCAGCTCAAGAACCTATGCGGTTTTAGCATCCGTTTCCGAATGTTATCCCCCTCTGATGGGCAGGTTACCCACGTGTTACTCACCCGTTCGCCACTAGATTGACCAGTGCAAGCACCGGTCGCTCTCGTTCGACTTGCATGTATTAGGCACGCCGCCAGCGTTCGTCCTGAGCCAGGATCAAACTCTCATGAAAATTCATTTCATAAGCTTTTGAAAGCTCATTTAATTACTGACTTATTGTTTTTCTCCTTAGAGAAAAGAAATTGTTGTTTCTTCACTTTCGTGAAGTCCCTACACATTTGGTTTGTCTTCTTTGTTTAGTTTTTCAAAGGTCAACGTCGCTTATCGCGACAACTCCTATATACTATCATAGGTGTTTTTCTCTGTCAACAACTTTTTCATTTTGAAAAATTGTTTCAGAGTTGTTTTTGTTGTTTCGCAACAACGTTTAATAATTTATCATAGATATACTTCATCGTCAACCTTTTTTATAAAATTATGCTATAATTTTTTCGAATATTTATTAAGGAGGTTTTTATGCGTCTGGAGCATTTATTAATGAAGCATTTTGATATTTCTCGAAAGCAAATGAAAATTAATTTCTTCTGGTGAAGTACTAATCGATTCAATTCCGCAACTCATGTAAGTAATAATGTCGATCCACAAATTCAAGTGATTACCGTTCAAGGAAGTCGAATGGAAGATAACTCCCAAAAGTATTATTTATTAAATAAACCTAAAGGATCATCACTGCTACCACCGATTCTCAACTTCCTACTGTTATTGATTTATTTTAAAAATGAAAATATCGATGGATTATATCCCATTGGTCGATTAGATAGAGATACAGAAGGGCTTTTAATCATTACGAATAACGGACCTTTAGGCTATCGTTTATTAAATCCTATTCAACATATTGAAAAAGGAATATTATGTAGAAGTAAATGGGCTTTTTAGACGATTCCTGTATTCAGAGATTTTTATGATGGAATTATGTTTCATGATGGAACGATTTGTAAACCTGCTAAATTATCAATTCTTGAATCTTCTCCATTCTTTAGTAAAGCTACTGTTACGATTTCAGAAGGAAAGTTTCATCAAATTAAAAAGATGTTTTTATGTGTTGGAGTAAAAGTCACTTTCCTTAAAAAGAATTCGTTTTGGTGAATTTCTTTTAGATGAATCTCTTTCCCCGGGTGAGTATCGACCTTTAAATTTTCCGAACTCCAAATCTTAAAAACAATATTTTTATTGACTAAAAAGGCAAACGAAAATTTCGCTTGCCTTTTTAGTATTTTTAGTTACTTGCACCTGAAGTTGCGTCTGCTTCCACCATGACTTGGAGTATCTGATGAGGCTCCTGATGTTGCATCTGCACTTCCATGTGAACCATGCTGCTGCAGCTGGAGCATTTCCTCCAACTAAACGTTGACCAGTTGTTTTTAAATACCAATCTAACCATGGTTGGAAGTTGAAGATAATTTCATTAATTCCAGCATATGAACCATCTGGATAGTACATTGCTTGATAATTATGAGTATTAATAACACCTTCTGGTGTTCCAGGTACAATTGTACGAACGTATTCTTGATCACCATTACGTAATACGCCTACAACCCACTCAACATTTTTCATTCTTGCTGGTGGTAATGAACCATGTACAGTTCCTAATCTGCTACCTGATTGAGCACGTACACGTTTACCAAACATTGTGTTTGGTTCTTGGTGAGCGTTATTATAGTATAAGAATTGGTTGTTGTCATCTGCAAAAAGTTAATTCAAACGGCATTGCTTTTTAAGAACATATCCAATTGGTTTACTGTTAAGATACCGTGATCTAATTTAACATAAGTATCTCCTGATACTGCACCAACGATTTCTGCTGCTTTTTCAACCCATTCTGGATCATCTGGGTCAACACCTTGAATAGTAGTTGCAATTGGGTTAGTACAATATAAATCTTCCGGAGCAATTGGTTTTGGTTTTTTCAATTTAGAAACGACCTCCACATATTTTACAAAGTTATCTAAGCAAGATTCTAAGAATTTCACTGTTCCTTCATTCGTGATATTTCCATTAGCATCAAATGCTTCTTTAGCTTTTCCTAATAAGAATTCATTTCCTGGTAATGTATATGCATTCACACCTGGAGCATCTAAAATTTTACGTAAATGTACTTGTGCACGTGATGTTCCTTGATCATGGTATGAAGCACCTACAATCATTACAGGTTTATTTTCAAATGGATGTACTTTTAAATGATAGCCATTCTAAAACACTTTTTAGTGATGCTGTAATTGTATGGTTGTGTTCTGGAGTTGCAATGATAACACCGTCAGCACGAGTAATTTTGTTATACAAAGATAACGTAATTGGAAGCAATCGTCCCATTTTTTTCATCTTGATTGAATACATGGAACTTCATCAATTTCAAGAACTTCTAATTCAAATTTTAATTTAAATTCCGTTGAATGAAATTGTAATAATTTACGGTTATATGATAGTTCAGCATTTGAACCTACAATCCCTACAAATTTCATAATGTCTTTTTCCTCTCTATTGTGATATTAAATATTTTTCCCAATCAAAGTTTTCTGCTTCTTTGTGTAGTAAATCTTGTGCACTTTCTTAATTTTATGAGTAATTTTTCACGAATAAGCGGAAATCATCAAATAATGCATCTAATTTTTTGATTGTATCTAAATCGATTAAATCACCTTTTTATCAAATGCTTGAAGTGAGTGAGATAATAAGAACTCGATCCTGGCATAACATTTGCTTTTAATTCTGGAGAGTCCAAAATTTGACGCAATTGTAATTGAGCACGAGAAGATCCTAATGTTCCATAAGATGCTCCTGTAATCATTACTGGTTTATTTAATAATGGATGAATACCATATGATAACCATGCTAATGCGCTCATTAATACAGCTGGAATAGCGTGGTCATATTCTGGAGTACCAATGATTACTCCATCAGCAGCTTCAATTTTAGCAGCAATTTCTGTTACAAGTTCTGGTACTTGTTTATTTGCTGGTTTGTTGAACAATGGAATATCTTTAATTTCCACTAATTCAATTTCAACTTTATCTGCAAAATGTTTTTGCATATATTGTAATAAAGTACGGTTTTGTAGAACGTTGTGAGTTTGTTCCTACAAGTGCAATAAATTTTGTCATAATAATTCCTTTCTATACATCTCTGATTAAACGAAATGAATTTCAGATGTATACATCATTTTTGATTTTTGTAATCACAAATGCTTCCAGTCCAGGTTGTTGTTCGATTTCTTCAATAATGTCATATGGATTTTTGTCCAAACAAACGTGTCGTCCATATTTCGCAATCTACTGATTTTTAGCAACTATTGTAATACTAGCTAATTCTGTTTCCATTGGATAACCTGTTGTTCGATCAAATATATGGTGATAAGTTTTTCCATCTACCACTAATTGACGTTCATAAATCCCAGAAGTTACAACAGACGCATCAGATACTTCAATAACTGCTACATGTTTTCCTCTGTCTAATGCAGGATTTTTGAATTCCAATTCTCCATGCTCTGTGAAAAGTTGGATTTTCACCAATTGTAAGAATATTACCTCCTAAATCAATAATTCCTGATTGAACTCCTTGTTCTACCAAAAATTCTTTTAATTTATCAGCAATATATCCTTTTGCTAACGCTCCTAAATCGATTCTCATCCCTTCTTTTTGACAAATAGACTTCTCTATTTAAATCATTTTAAGACTATTTCTTCAGGATTTGTTATTTTTAATAACCTTTGAATCTCTTCTTCTGAAGGAAGTTTAGCATCTGAAAAACCAATTCTCCACGTTTTGAACTAAAGGGCCAATCGCAATATTAAGATGACTATTCGCTGCAATACTATGTTTCTTCCCTAACTCAATCAATTCAAACAATTCTGGATGAACTTGAACTGCTTTCTTTCCAGCTTGTAAATTAATCTCCATTAGTTCTGAATCAGCATCATTAGTACTGAAACGATTTTTATAAAGATGTAACAGTTGTTCACTCTGTAACAATAAATTCTGTGCATCTTCATGAAAAATCGTTAACGTAATAGAAGCTCCCATTAATCGAAGGCTGTGACTAGCACTTTGCAAACAATTTCCTCTTTCCTTTTGCATTTATCACTAATATACCAAAACCATAATATTTTCTCAAGTCTTTTAGCTCACTCCCTCACATTGCTCATATAAAATAAGTACACATTAAGATATCTGTTTTTATGTTTTCAAAAACAAAACACCATTAAAATAGTCTATAAACTATTTTAATGATGTTAAATGTTATTCACTCATTTTAATGTGCGTCATAGAATCTAATAAATATTTAGCAAATTCTTCAGCACCTTGATTATTCGGATGAATTTTTATCCTCATAAAACCATTCAGCATGATTTTTTGCAAATTCATACCAATCAATGATATGTACATTTTGAAAATCGATTTTTAGCTTCATGTAATTGCTGATTAACTTCATTATTCCATTTCACTGGAGCAAAAAAATCGTTACAAAAATACAATTCTCTATCTTCCCTAATATATGGATATATTCATCTAATTGCTTTTTGAGAAAAAGTACCATTAGTCCCTAAAAACAGTAACAACTTTATCAGCCATTTTTCCCTTTAGAAATTACCTCTTTTTAAAGTTGTAGGACTAGAATATAATTGTCTTCCTACCTTTCCATCAATAATCGCTTTAGGGAATAATTCTTGAACCTTATCTGCTGCCGCCAATAAAATAGAATCCCCAATAAAAGTCACTGTTTCCTGAGCTATTTGTTCTTTTAATTCAATTTTTTTATTTGGATTAACAGTTGTGCTTTCTTCTTGCGTCGTTTGCTCAATCAATTCTTGATTTCGCTTAATAACACTTTCCAACTGCTGCGCTACTAAATTGTTTTCTTTCGAAGATTGGAAAAATCCAACAAATGCTAACCCTATTAAAATAACGTAAGTAAATGAAAATACTATTCCTATCATTTTCTTAACGGGTGATAAATCATTCACAGTAAACTGATAAATACTTCTTAAGCTAAACGATTGCCCAAAAAGGCACCCACCATTTTTCGTTTCAAAACCTTATAAGTTACTTCGCTAATACTACAATACAGAAAAATTTGAACACTTAAATAAACTAAATTAGATTCTTCTCCTCTTTGAAAATATGGAGCAAACATATGCACTGGATAAAACCATAAATAATAAGAAAAACTTTTCTCCCAAAAATCGTAAATCCTCTAAATCGTAAAAATAGTTCAATGCAGAATTTTCATATAAGATACTCCATAAAAAGATAACAGAAACAATAGAAAATAATTGCATTCCATACAAATAAGTTTCATCCTGCACACCGTTAAATTTAACGTCATCCACCCCCATTAATAAGAGACTTATAATTCCTAGTAATTGAGTACACAATAATACAAAATTGTTTTTCTGGCAAAGATAGAGATAGTTTTCCTCTCAGTAAAATAACTTAAAACTCCTCCTAATAAAAACGAAAAATTTTGTTGAAATTGCATAATAAATATACGAAGGATCTTTTGTATGACATACATTCCACTCATTAATACTGCTGAAAGAATACTTAGAATTAATAATACTAAACTTTCTTGCATCTCGTAATAAATTTAAACGATTAAATATTTTTCCTAATACCAACGGATATAAATATTAATTGTAAATAAAGGGATACATACCATAAAATGAACAAATGGACTTGGATTAATCGATTGTACAAAATAAGATTGTTGATTAATAATTTGATAGTAATTATTGAAAAATACTAAAGACGATAATGACATCATTCGAACATTTTTAACTGTTCTGGTAATACAATAAATAAAAATGCTACCGTCCCAATAATCATAAATAACATCGAAGCCATAATCGAGATAGTTTTGATGACAATGCCATTCTACTGGTTTTTATGAAACAAATGCTTATTATCACGAAATGCTAAATATCCACCTATCGCAAAAATGCATTTACCGCAAAACCACCTGGCAAATAATTTTTGAAAATAATAATACCTCTATAATTGCAAGAATCATCATTCCTAAAAACCATCTAAAGGGCTGCTACACGTTTATATTTAGAATTATTTTTGAGATTCTTGCATCACATTTTGTTGAGCCACGTGAAATTTTTCCATCCTTTAACTTATATTCCTCTTCATTATATTCTCTAGAAAAATTTTCGTCAAACCTCTTTTTGAAATATTTTTGTAGATTTTTAAGAATCATAAAAGCTGAGGATTTCTCCTCAGCTGCTATTGAATTAGATTTTTACGAATTCAGACTTTAATTTCATCGCACCAAAACCACTCATTTTACAATCAATATTGTGGTCTCCCTTCTACGATACGAATATTAACGAGTTCCTTGTTTAATATCTTTGGAGCACCTTTAACTTTTTAAATCTTTAATTACTGTTACAGTATCTCCATTTTTCTAAACGATTTCCATTTGCATCGATGGCAACTACTCCATCTTCTTCTAGTTCTTGGCCTGGCTCCCATTCATAAGCACATTCTGGACAAACTAATAATACACCATCTTCATATGTGTATTCTGAATTACACTTTGACAATTTGGTAATGACATAATCGTCTCCTTTCTCAATTTTTATTTTGTATCTATTTTACCTTCTTTTCTAATCATGTCTAATGGTTTCACTGGTTCAGTTACTTTCATCTTACAAATCATCATTGCATGAGGAGCTGCTTCGATTTCTTCACCATTTTCATCCCATAAAGTTGTTACTTCTTCATGATGACGCATACCTGGTCCATAAACTCAATACTGATCTCCAACTTTAAAGTTATTTCTTTGTTGAATGGTAGCAATTTGAGTTTCTGGGTCATATTCTAACACTTGGCCTCATGAAGGCATATTGCGGAATTTGACGACGAGCACCAAATAATTGTTCTTCTTCTGTAGGAATTTGATAATAGAATCCTGTTGCTAACTCACGTTGAGCTGCTTTCCATAATTCATCTACCCATTCTTGTTTACATACATAATTATCTGGATCTTCACAATAACTATCTACTGCAGCACGGTATACATTTGCCACTGTTGAAACATAGTGAATAGACTTCATACGTCCTTCAATTTTCAAGCTATCTACTCCAGCTTCAATTAAATCTGGTAAGTTATGAATCATTGATAAGTCAACCGCACTCATAGAGAATTTCTCTTCGATACCTTCTTCACCAGCACCAACCATATTTTTCTCATTCGCAAATGGCATATCAAACAAACCATATTTCCAACGACAAGATTGAGCACAACCTCCACGGTTTGCATCACGACGTACCATGTGATTAGATAATACACAACGACCTGAATAAGAAATACACATTGCACCATGAATGAATGCTTCAATTTCAACATCCACTTTTTCTTGCATTTCTTGAATTTCTGCCATAGAAACTTCGCGTGCTAATACAACACGTTCTAAACCCTCATCTTTCCAGAAGTTTAACGTTTCCCAGTTTGCTGCAGAAGCTTGTGTTGAAAGGTGAATTGGTAATCCTGGAGCTTCTGAAGCACAAATATCCATTAAAGCCATATCACTGATAATCGCAGCGTCAATTCCAAGGTCGCGAACTGTACGGAAAAATTCTCCGCAATCTTTTTCGTCCCCTTCGTGAGTTACCATTCGCTGCAATATATACTTTTAGCATTATGGCTATGTGTCAAATTCTACTGCCTCTTTCATTTCTTCGAAATCAAAGTTTCCAGCACGACTTTAGTCCGTAGCTTTCTCCTCCTAAGAATACTGCATCTGCGCCATATAAAAATCGCTGTTTTTAATTTTTCAGTGTTCCTGCATGGAGCAGAACTCTGGTTTTTCAAAATTTTTCTTCCCATTTGTCTCCTCCTATTTCACATCTTCTGGATTTAAAATATAAAATCCTGCGTCTAAAACCACGTTGTTCTGGATGAAGTTCTCTTACTTGTAATTCTAAGCTAGCACTCTTTTTCAACTGTCCAAGTACCTGCTGCAATTTCTTTACGAGCATTATCAAATAATTGAACCACTTTAACAAAGTTATCGCCAGGAGTTAAAAACTCCATCAAATTTCCATTGAGGAACACCCATTTGACTTAATTCTAACAGTAAGGAGCAAGAGAAACATCATTATTCGCGAAAATATGTGTCCCATTAATGTCTTGATAGATTGAATAATGAGAATCTTCATCTGCAGGTTCACCCACGAACAATCCACGTTTTTCTGAACACTTTCTTCTTTCTCAATATAGTTAAAGTAATTTTGTAATAATGGACGTTTAGAATGATGGATACATAGTTGCACCATAAACCAACACTTCAATTGGAACTTCCACTTGGCTTGCTAAAATTTCCCATTTCTGCTCTTGGAATTTCTCTAGCAATCACTGCACCTATCGCTCCACGTTTAGCCCCAAAAATTTACTTGTCTGCTACTTGTTACCAACACAGCAGCGTCATAATAATAAGGAATTGAGTATTCTGGGTTCTTCATAATTTGAACAACACCAGGATCTCCTACTGTAATCATATCTACATTAATAGATTTTAAAAATTGTAAATATTCCGGAACTTTTCGCAATTCCTTCATTATGAAAAATCGCATTCACTGCCACATTTACTTTTTACCATAGCGATGTGCTAATTCTGTTAATTCTTTTGTTCATCACGTGAAAACGACATTGGTAATCTTAAAACCAAATAAGTCTTCACCAAAGCACAATACATCTACTCCTGCTTCAATAGTGTTTGCGCTTGTTGGATTGATTCAACTGTTGCAACTCAGCTCTATCATTCCAAACGCCTCCTATTCTTTTCATTAAAAATATACTGATATAGAGTAGCATAAAATTCAAAATATCGCCACCAAAAACCAGTAATCTAGAATGAGAACAGCTTTTCAATTAGATTTTTATATAAAATCAAAAATCCTCCCATAAAGGGAGGATTGAAAATCAATTTAATAAAAATTATTTTTCGATAGAAGCTACGATTCCAGCACCTACAGTACGTCCACCTTCACGGATAGAGAACTTAGTACCTTCTTCGATCGCAACTGGGTGAATTAATTCAACTTCCATAGTTACGTTGTCACCAGGCATTACCATTTCAGTACCTTCTGGTAACACACAAACACCAGTGATGTCTGTTGTACGGAAGTAGAATTGAGGACGGTAGTTAGAGAAGAATGGAGTGTGACGTCCGCCTTCTTCTTTAGTTAATACGTAAACCTCAGCTTTGAATTTTTGTATGTGGAGTGATTGTTCCTGGTTTAGAAAGAACTTGTCCACGTTCGATGTTGTCACGTGTAACACCACGTAATAATGTACCAATGTTATCCCCAGCTTCAGCGTAGTCTAACAATTTACGGAACATTTCAACACCTGTAACAGTTGTTTTAGAAGTTTCTTCAGAAATACCAACGATTTCTACTTCGTCACCAACACGAACTTGTCCACGTTCAACACGTCCTGTAGCTACAGTACCACGACCAGTGATTGAGAATACGTCTTCAACTGGCATCATGAATGGTTTGTCAGTGTCACGTTCTGGAGTTGGGATATATTCGTCAACAGCAGCCATTAATTCTAAGATTTTTTCTTCGTAAGATGCATCGCCTTCTAAAGCGCGTAAAGCAGAACCCTGCAACAACTGGAGTGTCATCGCCTGGGAAATCGTATTCTGATAATAAGTCACGAACTTCCATTTCACTAATTCTAATAATTTCTTTCATCGTCAACCATGTCAACTTTGTTTAAGAATACAACGATGTAAGGAACACCCACTTGACGTGATAATAAGATGTGTTCACGTGTTTGAGGCATTGGACCGTCAGCTGCAGATACTACTAAGATAGCACCGTCCATTTGAGCAGCACCAGTGATCATGTTTTTAACATAGTCCGCGTGTCCTGGGCAGTCAACGTGAGCATAGTGACGAGTGTCAGTTTCATACTCAACGTGAGCAGTGTTGATAGTGATACCACGTTCACGTTCTTCTGGAGCTTTATCGATTGAACCGTAATCTTGAGCTTGTAAAGCGAAACCTTTCTTAGCTAAAAACAGTTGTGATAGCTGCAGTTAAAGTTGTTTTACCGTGGTCAACGTGACAATTGTACCAATGTTAACGTGTGTTTTGAGCGGTCAAATTTTTCTTTTGCCATTTTAAATAATTCCTCCTAAATATTTGAGTATTTTTGTTAGATTCTCATAACAGTATCTACTGATTTGAAATTATACCAAAGAATACCTATAAAAATCAACTGGTTACACTAGGTAACCAGTCGACCCTAGATTCTTTGATGAAGTTGCGTTTTTAGCGATTCATTATTCGCCATTTCCGCCATTTTTCTTAATGATTTCTTCTGCAATGCTCTTAGGAACATCTTCGTAGTGGTCGAATGTCATTGAGAATGTACCACGACCTTGTGTTGCAGAACGTAATGTAGTTGCGTAACCGAACATTTCTGATAAAGGAATCATACCTTTAACAATTTGTGCGTTACCACGAACTTCAGAACCTTCAACGCGTCCACGACGAGCGTTAACGTGACCCATTACATCTCCGAAGTATTCTTCTGAACTGTAATTTCTACAGCCATCATTGGTTCTAAGATAGATGGTTGATGCTTTTCTTAGCAGCAGCTTTCAATGCCATTGAAGCAGCAACTTTGAAGGCAGTTTCTGATGAATCGACATCATGGTAGCTTCCATCATATAATTTAGCTTTGATGTCAACTAATGGATAACCAGCTAATACCCCGTTTTCCATAGCATCTTTCAATCCTGCTTCTACAGCTGGGATGTATTCACGAGGAACTACCCCACCGACGATAGCATTTTCGAATTCGAATCCAGCACCTTCTTCGTTAGGAGCAAATTCAATCCATACGTGACCGTATTGACCTTTACCACCTGATTGACGAACGAATTTACCTTCTGCTTGAGTAGAAGCACGGAATGTTTCACGGTAAGATACTGAGGAGCACCTACGTTAGCTTCAACTTTGAATTCACGACGCATACGGTCTACGATAATATCTAAGTGTAACTCACCCATACCAGCGATAACTGTTTCACCAGTTTCTTGGTTAGTGTAAGCACGGAATGTTGGGTCTTCTTCAGCAAGTTTTTGTAATGCAATACCCATTTTATCTTGGTCAGCTTTTGATTTTGGTTCAATCGCTACTTCGATAACTGGATCAGGGAATTCCATAGATTCTAAGATAACTTCTGCTTTTTCATCACATAATGTGTCCCCAGTAGTTGTATCTTTAAGACCTACTGCTGCAGCGATATCTCCAGAGAATACTTCAGGAATTTCTTGACGTGAGTTAGCGTGCATTTGTAAGATACGTCCTACACGTTCACGTTTACCTTTAGTTGAGTTTTTAACGTATGAACCTGATTGTAAAGTACCAGAGTACACACGGAAGAATGTTAAACGACCTACGAATGGGTCAGTCATAACTTTAAATGCTAATGCTGAGAATGGTTCTTCGTCTGAAGAATGACGTTCTACTTCTGCATCAGTGTTAGGGTCAATACCTTTAATTGCTGGTACGTCTAATGGTGATGGTAAGTAGTCAACTATCTGCATCTAACATTAATTGTACCCCTTTGTTTTTGAAAGCTGATCCACATAATACTGGATAGAATTCAGCAGCACATGTAGCTTTACGGATAGCTGCTTTTAATTCTTCTTGTGAAATTTCATCGCCTTCTAAATAGCGTTCCATTAATTCTTCATCGGTTTCAGCTACTGCTTCCACTAATTTTTCACGCCATTCTTCTGCTAAATCTTGTAAATCTTCAGGGATATCTGTTTCTTGGATATCTGTACCTAAGTCATTTGTATAGATTTCAGCTTTCATTTTAATTAAATCGATGATACCTAAAAATTCATCTTCAGCACCGATTGGTAATTGAATTGGGTGAGCATTTGCTTGTAAACGTTCGTGAATTGTACGTACAGAATATAAGAAGTCTGCACCGATTTTATCCATTTTGTTAGCAAATACGATACGAGGAACACCATATGTTGTAGCTTGACGCCATACAGTTTCTGTTTGAGGTTCAACCCCAGACTGTGCATCAAGTACCGCAACAGCTCCATCTAATACACGTAGAGAACGTTCTACTTCAACTGTGAAGTCCACGTGCCCTGGTGTGTCGATGATGTTAATACGGTGACCTTTCCATTGTGCTGTTGTAGCAGCAGATGTGATAGTGATACCACGTTCTTGTTCTTGTTCCATCCAGTCCATTTGTGAAGCACCTTCGTGAGTTTCACCAATTTTATGGATTTTACCAGTGTAATAAAGTACACGCTCAGTTGTTGTAGTTTTTACCGCGTCAATGTGAGCCATGATACCGATATTACGCGTGTTTTCAAGAGTAAATTCTCTTTGCCATCTTCGTTCTACACCTCTTTATTTTATGATTAATTTATGCATAGATTAAAAAGCCCGAAGGCTTTTTGAATCTCTACTAACGATAGTGAGCAAACGCTTTGTTTGCTTCTGCCATTTGTATGAGTATCTTCACGTTTTTAACAGAAGCACCTGAGTTGTTCGCTGCGTCCATGATTTACGAGCTAAACGAACTTCCATAGTGTCTTCACCACGTAAGCGTGAGTAGTTTACTAACCAACGTAAACCTAATGTAGTACGACGGTCTCGAACGAACTTCAACTGGTACTTGATAGTTAGAACCACCAACACGGCGAGCTTTAACTTCAATACTGGCATAATATTCTTCCATAGCTCGATCCGAACACTTCCATCTGGATCGTTTCCAGTTTGTTCTTTAACGATGTCAAATGCATTGTATAAAATTGTTGTTGCTTTACCACGTTTACCATCTACCATTAAACGGTTGATTAAACGAGTAACTAATTTTGAATTATAAATTGGATCGGCAAAACATCATCGTTTTGCGACAGGACCTTACGAGGCATTTATAATCCTCCTTTCATCATTTTGGGTTAGTTAATTATTATTTTTGTTTTTGTTAACTTCAAATTATAGGACGTTTTGTACCGTATTTAGAACGACCTTGCATACGGTTGTTAACTCCAGCAGTGTCTAATGCACCACGGATGATGTGGTAACGTACCCTGGTAAGTCTCTACACGTCCACCACGGATTAATACTACGCTGTGTTCTTGTAAGTTGTGACCGATACCTGAATGTACGCAGTTACTTCGATTAAGTTTGATAAACGTACACGGGCATATTTACGTAACGCTGAGTTAGGGTTTTTTAGGTGTCATAGTACCTACACGAGTACATACACCACGTTTTTTGTGGAGAGTTTGTATTCGTTTGTGATTTTTAAAGCTGTTATACCTTTACCTAACGCTGAGAAGCTGATTTTCAACTGCTGATTTACGAGGTTTACGGACTAATTGGTTAATTGTTGGCATTTAGCTCTTCCTCCTTCCCTATCGGGTTCTTCTTGGTCCACACATCCTGGTGGTCCATTTTTTTGTAAAAATTAAAAGACACATAAATGTCTCTCTCAGTGGCCTTTTTACCAGTCAGCACGACTGATATGATTTCTAATCAGGAATCAGGTATAAAAAGCACCTTTGACATAGTACCATAATTATTCAAGTTCGTCAATGGGTCTAAACTATTTTTATAGTTTTTGTGTATATTCTAAACTGTTTTTCGAATAGAGATTATACTCTATTTTAAACTTCTTTTACAAAGCAATAGTGATTTTCTTTTGAAATTGATTCAACAAATGTATATCCATCTACATCAAAATTCTGTAACTCAGCTTTATCTTGAATTTGATGAAGCACTCATCCAAGCTGCCATTTTTCCTCTAGCTGAAATAGTAGAATGTTGTTTTAATGCCCTTCTTTTTCTCTCATAAAAGTCAACATCTAACCAATCATATTGTTTTTATTAAATAACGAAGAAAACTCACTGCTTGCTAAATTGACGATGCATTCTTCTTTTTCAAAAGAACTTACAATTCGTTCTTTCCAATATTTTTCAAAGTTTCTCTTCGACTTTTAAATTCATCGTTAAATCTAAGCGATACGGCTTTACACACATTCATCTGGACTGATTGCTCCATATAATGCTGAAAGAATTCTAAGATGTTGCACTGCATAAGCTTTATGTTCTTTCCAATCAACTACTTGCTTAAAACTACGGAATGCTAATCCTTGATATAAATCCATTGCATGATAAGTAATACTTTCTTGAAACTTTTTGAATTTTATCCCAATTTTCTTCTAATAAAGCATCACTTACTTTCAATAATTTCTTTAGTTCTTCCTTACTATAATTCACTAATACAGATACAATTTTTTTGACTATCTTCCGTTAACCCTCAATCTGCACAGGTACATCTGTTGCCATTTCTTTTTGCAGGTGACATAATAACTTTCATCAGATCTTCCTTTCCATTTCAATTTATTTTATTTTTATTCTAATCAAAGAAGCAAGAAACAACTCTCGTTGTTTCTTACTCCTTCATTTTTGTTCTATTAGTTTAATTTCCAAATGTCACGGTTATAATCTTCGATTGTACGGTCACTTGAGAAGAAAACCAGCCATTGCAATATTTGTAATTACTTTTTGCAATCCACTACGATCATGATAATCTACTAACATACGTTCTTTTGTTTGGACATAGTCTTCTAAGTCTAATAAAGTCATGAACCAGTCTTTATTTCTTAATTCATTGAATAATCTTTCAAGACGTTCTCTATTTCCTAAAGAAACTAAAGCATCACTTACGATAAAGTCTACTAATGGACGAATCGCTTCTCTTTCATAGTATGAATATGAATGGTAATCACTATTTTCATAATGTTTAATAACAGTGTCGCTATCTTCACCAAAAACATAAATGTTTTCATCTCCAACTAATTCGTGGATTTCTACATTCTGCTCCGTCTAATGTTCCTAATGTTAAAGCACCATTTAACATGAATTTCATATTTCCTGTTCCACTTGCTTTTTTTGAAGCTAATGAAATTTGCTCTGAGATATCTCGCTGCAGGAATTAAATGAGTTGCTGCAGTAACATTAGTAGTTTTTCTACCATCACAACTTGTAAGTGTGGCTTACTTTGGGTCATTTGTAATTAATTCAGATAAACATAAAATTAAATGAATAATATCTGCGCAATGACATAGGCAGGAGCAGCTTTCCTCCAAAAGATAATTGTGATTGGTTTTGCAGGAATGTTTCCATTTTTAATGTCTAAGTATTTGTAAATTACATATAATGCATTCATTTGTTGACGTTTGTATTCGTGCATACGTTTAATTTGAACGTCAAAATTGAATCTTCTTTTCACAGTTACACCTTGGTGTTCTTGTAAGATGTTTCAAACGTAATTTATTGTTACGTTTAATACCTTTTAATGTTTCTTGGAATTCTAAATCATGCGTATGAGCTTTTTAACGCTTCTAATTTTTGTTGCATCATGACGATATTCTTTTCCAATTGTACGATCTAATAATTTTGCTAATTCTGGGTTAGCGTGTAATAACCAACGACGGAAAGTAATACCGTTTGTTTTTGTTATTAAATTCTCTGGATAAATTTCATAGAAATTCTTCAATTCGCTTTGTTTTAAAAATCTGTATGCAATGCCGCTACACCATTGACGCTATATCCATAGTGAATATCCATATTCGCCATGTGAACACGGTTATGTTCGTCAATAATGGCTACACTTGCATCATCAAATTGAGCTCTTACACGAGCATCTAATTCTTTAATAATTGGCACTAAGTGAGGTACTACTTGTTCTAAGTAATGAAAGCCATTTTTCTAATGCTTCTGCTAAAATTGTGTGGTTTGTATAAGTCGTCATTGAGCGAACAATTTCAACTGCTTCATCAAATTCAATGCCGCGTTCGCCTAATAAACGAATTAATTCTGGGATTACCATTGATGGGTGAGTATCATTAATTTGAACTGTTGCATATTCTGCTAAGTCATGTGTTACTTCCTTTAGCAACTGCTTCATCTAATAATAATTGAGCTCCATTACTTTACCATGAAGTATTGTTGATAAATACGTAGTAATTCACCTTGCTCATCACTGTCATCTGGATATAAGAATAATGTTAAGTTTTCAGCAATTTTTGTTTTATCAAATGCGATTGAATCATCATGTACTAATGATTCATCAATTGTATCTACATCGAATAAAATGTAATTGATTTTTATGAGATTGTTCATACCCCTAAAACATCAATATTGAACATTTTTGATTTCAATGTAAAGTTTGCAAATGGTACTTCGTATGAAACAGAAGTTGGAACTAACCAACTATCTGGAGTTAACCAGTTATTTGGCACTGCATTTTTGTTGATTATCTTTTGAATTTTTGTTCAAATAATCCAAAGTGATAATTTAATCCAACTCCATCTCCTGCTAAAACCAAGAGTTGCGATAGAATCTAAGAAACATGCTGCTAAACGACCCTAATCCACCGTTTCCTAATGATGGTTCTAATTCAATTTCTTCGATTTCTGCTAAAAGTATGACCTTCAGCTTCTAATTCTTCCTTAACTTCATCTATAAATTCCTAAGTTGATTAAATTATTTGACAACAATTTACCAATTAAAAATTCTGCAGAAATGTAATATACTTTTTCTTTCCTTCATTCAATGGTAATGCTGAACTTTTTCTTTTTGTAATGTAATAACGCTACATATACTTCTTCTTTTGAACATTCTCCTAATGATTTATGATAATTACTTTCTACATATTGTTTTAATGTTTGCATTTTTGTCTCCTTCTATTTGTTTACCCTACAACTGTTCGTTTGAACGATCATACACTCTGTAATCTCTAATAGGAAATCTTCCACTTTTTGTGTAATATCTCCTTCTTGCATTCTCCACACCCAATTTCCACCAAGAGTGCTTGGAATATTCATACGAGCTGTTGTATCTAATTGTAATAAATCTTGCATTGTTGCAATGGTCATCTTACTTACTGAACCGTATAGACTTCTTAACATAGCATAGCTAATTGGTTCTTCTGTACGGTTTAAATAACGATTACAGAAATCGCGTTCTTCTTCCGATGCAGATTCATACCATCCTAGTACTGTATCATTGTCATGCGTTCCTGTGTAAGAAACAGAATTTACTGGATAATAATGAGGTAAATCCGTGCTACTTGGCTCTGAACCCATGAATCCAAATTCTAGAAATTTTCATTCCAGGAAACCAGTCGCTCATGCAATTCAATAACTGCATCATCCATAAAACCTAAATCTTCAGCAATAATCAGTAAATCACCAAGTTCATTTTTCACCGCTTCAAACAAGTCAAATCCTGGGCCTTTTACCCATTCACCACCAGTAGCATCTGTTGCACCTGCTGGAATTTCCCAGTAAGCTGCAAATCCACGGAAGTGGTCAATTCTGACTACATCAAACAATTCAAAGCTCGCTTTCAATCGTTTAATCCACCAAGTAAAGCCGTCTAACTTCATCGCTCTCCAATTATAAATTGGATTTCCCCATAATTGTCCTAATGGTGAGAAGCCATCTGGCGGGCAACCTGCTACACAAGCAGCATTTCCAACTTCATCTGTTTTAAAGTAATGAGGGGTAGCCCACATTTCTACCATCTTCGGCTACATAAATCGGCATATCTCCAATAATTTGAATATGATGTTCATTCGCATATTGTTTTAATAAGCTTTCCATTGTTTATCAAACAAATATTGAGTCACATCGATGATACTCTAATTTATCTGCTAATTTTTCACGATAAGTAGCTAAAGCTTCAGGTTTACGACGTTTAATATCTTCATCAGTCCATTTTTGACCAACTCTTCATATCAAAAACTCTCTTTAATCGCCATATACTCAGCAAATGGTTCTAACCATTCTGCTTTTTCTTCCACAAAAACGATGGTAATCTGTTAAATCTTCTTTTTCTAAGAAACGTTGAACAACTTTTTCAAAATAGGTCTCTTTTTCATAAATCAAAAGCATAATCAACAGTAGTAGAATCATCTCAATTTCCTGCTAATTCATCTTGACTTAATAAACCTTCTTTAGAAAAGTATCAAAATCTAAAATGTGTATTCCCAGCAAACGCTGAAAATGATTGGTATGGCGAATCTCCATAACTAGTTGTCTTAATGGTAAAATTTTGCCAATAAGTTTGCTTTACTACGTACTAAAAATCAACAAAATCGTAAGCAGATTTTTCCGAATGAACCAATTCCATATTTCCCTGGTAAAGATGAAATATGCATTAACACACCAGATTGTCTTTCCTTCATAAGTATTACCCTCTTTTCTTTATTAATTTTAGATACGTAGTTTCAAATTACGCAACCGTTTGCACTTTATCTATTAGAAAATAAAAATGTCAAGTATAAATTCAATTTTTATAAAACATTTTACATGAAAATCGCTTATTTTTCTACTTTTTACCTATTTATATGATATCCGTATATAATCCCAAAAACGACACAAAAATGTAAACGCTAAATTTTTATTTTATAAAAGTCTTGCAAACGATTTCTGAAAAGGGGGTATACTAAAGCCAGTTAAGAAATCGTTTGCGTTAACTGAATATATCTCAGGAGGAAAAATTATGGCAAACACATGGCTTAAAAATCATTCGTTGTTGGTTTAGCTGGTTTTAGCATTAGCAGCTTGCGGCAGCAAATCATCAGACTCTTCAAAAGGAGGATCTTCTGAAGGTAAAAAGATTCACTTTATATAGTAACAAGAGTGAAATTCAAGATGCTTTAACAGCATACGCTAAAGAATGGGGCGACAAAAACGGAGTTACAGCAAACATTAAAACATGTTCTGGTTCATGTAAAATCTCTGACCAATTAAAAACTGAATTTACAGCAGGAACTGCTCCAGACGTATTCGTAATCGAAGGACAAGCTGGATACGACTTATGGAAAGATAACTTACAACCACTTAAAGGTGACTGGATTGACAAAACAGAATTCGAATTCAAACAAGGAAACGATGTTTACGGATTCCCAGTATCTGTTGAAGGTTACGGTTTAGCTTACAATAAAGAAGTATTATCTAAAGCTGGTATCGACCCTGCTCATTAACTTCATTTGATGCAGTTCAAAAGCAATGGATACATTAGAAAGCAAAAAAGACGAATTAGGTTTATCTACAGTAGTAGCAACTGCTACTAAAGAAGGTGAAACTTGGATCATGGGTATCCATGACTTCGCTGCTTACTTAAGTTCTGGTTTACCAAATGGTGACTGCACAATTACTCAACAAGTAGTTAAAGGTGAAACCGATCCAACCTCGTTTATCTAACTATGACTGCGTTGAATTATTATTCAAACACACTGAGAAAAATTATTAACTGTTGGTACTCAAGAAGATATGGACTCTGCATTTGCTAGTGGTAAAGCAGCATTCTTACACCAAGGTAACTGGAAAAGCATCCTAACTTAAAACAATTAAACGCTAAATTCGAAATGGGATTCATTCCTTACCAAACTTTAGGTAAAGATAAAAATGCTGATGGATTATTCATCGGTGCTCCATCTTACTATGTAGTTAACAAAGATACTAAAAGCTTTTAGACTCAATCAACAAATTCTTCTCTGACTTAGTTGATACTAAAGAAGGTCAAGATTACACAGTAAACAAAGCTAACATGATCTCAGCATTCACTACTTCTATAGAAATGCCAAGCGCTCCATTATCTAAATTCCTAGCTGAATGGGTTGCTGCTAAAAACCAGTTTATTCATTTGATAACCCATACTTCATGCCTGACAACTTCTTAATGGGTAAATTAGGACCAATCTATAGGACAATACGCTCAGGTCTCAATCGACAAAGCTAAATTCCAAGAATCGATCACAAATCAAATCAAAGAAGTACCAAGCTTTACTTCAAAAATAACAATTAGTATAGTAACACAGGCCCACAACTACTTACAACGGTCGTTGTGGGTTTGCTGTTATTAATACCTCAGCAATACATAAAAGGAGGAACCCTAACATGTCTAAGAATAAAAAAGCTCTTAGTCGTGACGATCGCGCAAGACGTACGTCACTGGCTTGTACTACTGGCATTTATCATTTTTGCACTCGTAATTATTGTACCTTTCTTCTTAGGTTTCTACTATTCCTCAACAGACTGGAAGAGTGTTACTCAAACTCAAATTAACTTTGTTGGATTAAAAAACTTTACAACCAGCTTGTCTGATACTCGTTTCCAATATTCATTAATGATTACTGTAATTTTCGCATTATTTAACGTAGTCGTTGTAAACTTTGTATCATTCGGTTTAGCTTTACTAGTATCTAGTAAAATTAAATTAAGTGAAATTTTCAGAGCTGACTTTTATTCCTAACCTTATCGGGGACTCTGTATTAGGTATATTTGGCAATTCATTTATAACTCAGTATTCCCTGCTTTAGGTTCAGCAATCGGTAGTCAGTTCCTAGTAGAAAACCTATTTTTAGGTGATGTTAAATTAGCTGTACTTGCTTTAATTATTACAAATACTTGGCAATATGCTGGTTATATTATGATGATTTACTTTGCAGCATTACAAAATGTACCCTCAAGTTTAGTAGAATTGCTTCTCTCGATGGAGCAAATGCTTTCCAAAGATTAAAACATATTATTATCCCAATGGTAATGCCTCGCATTTACGTGTATCACTATTCTTAACAATTACAAACTCATTTAAAATTTCGATGTAAACTTCTTACTGGTGGTGGACCATCTCTATTATGGCATGATAAAGCTATCCAAAGTACAGAGTTTATTACAATGAACATCTATAACACTGCCTCTGGAGATAACTTAATGGCACAAGGTCAAGCTCGTGCAGTTATTCTATTCTTCATCTTAGTAGTAATTAGTGTTGTTCAAACAACATACTAAACGGAAGGAGATTGACTTATAATGGAAAAACCAAAACTCGGCTTTATTACTTTTAGAAATTTTTGAGTTGTTTTATTCCTATTATTCTAAGTCCAATCTTATTAAGTGATCAACTCAGCTAAAAGCTCTGCTGAAATCTTAGCAAGCCCATTATCATGGCCTGCAAGTTTTGGACAACTTTGGACAAATGCGGTAACAATTTGGAATAACCCTTCCATTAAATACCCATCATCATTCTTTTGCTTCAAACAATTATTACAATTATTTCTTTAGTAACAATCACTCTATTCTCAGCATTAGCTGCTTGGGGATTAGTTCGTTATCGTTCTAAATTATCAACTGTTGTATTCTTTTATCTTTGTAGCATCAATGTAATTCCATTCCAAGTTGTAATGTATCCATTAGTTACTTGGTTCAAAATTTTAAGTGACACAATTACAAATCCATTATTTGGATTCAGCTTATTACGTACTTATCCAGGTATCATCTTCGCTTATACTGGAATCGGGATGTCTCTATCAGTATTCATGTTCCATGGATTTATCAAAGTGTGCCGCCAGAAACGAAGAAGCTGCTGAATTAGATGGATGTAATAAAATGCAAAACATTCTTCGATGTTGTATTACCAATTTTAAAACCAATCTATGTAACAATTTTAATTTTAAATTAGTATTTGATTTGGAACGACTTTATTACCACTATTATTATTAGGTAAAAGGAAATGCGATTCAAAACACTTCCAATCGCAGTATCTAACTTCGGCGATCATTTACAAAACAATGGGGATAGGATTTAACTTCTACTCTATTAATTATGTTACCAGTTATTATCCTATTCTTAATCGCTCATATATATGAAAGTTGCATGGCTGACGGAGCAATCAAATCTTAAGATGATTTTTACCTGGGCTGGTTAACTTTGTTTCTCCGCCCAGATATGGTTAATTTTTAGGAGGAACATAAATGGCTGTCACGATTAAGGATGTTGCACGTCTAGCAGAAGTATCACCCTCAACGGTTACACGGGTGATTCAAGATAAACCAAGCATTAGCCAAGCAACTAAAAAAAGAGTTCGTCAAGCAATGGAAACTCTTAATTATCATCCTAATTTCAACGCTCGAAGTTTAGCTAGTAATAAAACAAATGTCATTGGTGTAGTTCTTCCAAGGGATACAGATGCGTTTTTATCAAAACTCTTTCTTCCCCGAAGTTATTCGAGGGATTTTCTCAAATAGCTGCTGATCATCATTATTTGATTCAGCTATGTACAGGAAAAGATGATGAACAACGTCTACGCATTTTAAAAGACACGATTTTAGGGAGACGTGTCGATGGAATTATTTTTCTTTATGGGGAAACAAATCATCCTTTAGTAGAATTAGCAATTGAACAAGAGTTTCCTAGTGTGTTATGGGAAATCTTTATCTCCATTTATTTCATTTTGTTGATAACAATAATGAAAAGCTGGATTCGACGCTACAGAATACATAGATTCGAAGGATGTTCTTCTATTGCATTCGTAAGCGGTCGTCATCAATTATTCGTTTCGCAAAGATCGTTTAATTGGTTATCAACGCGCTTTTAGAACATTATCATATTCCTTTCAAAGAAGGTTTAATTTCACATGTTGGGGAATTTACAAGAGAACGTGGATATCAAACAATGAAACCAATCATTGAAAGAGAATCAATTGATGGTGTTGTAACAAATCCGATGCTTTAATTACAGAAGGGGCTTAGATATTTAAATGAACAAAACATAAGTCTTTCCTGTTATTACATATGATTCAAATCCACCTCTACTTCCAATGACTGCCTACGTCAATATTCATACATTAGAACTTGGTAGAAGTGCCTTTTCAAATGTTATTAAAAGTCATCGACTCATATAATAATAAACAAATGATGTGTTATCGAACATTTGCAGAAACATTCTATTGTTCGATTGATAGCATGAAAGCTATAACGAACTTTCATGCTTTTTATTTATTACTTAAAAATAATAATGTTATCAATGTTAAAACGGCTAATCCGCCTTGTTTTCAAAAATGATCATTTTATCACTCGTTAAACTACCATATAATGCTACTAAAATGATATACACTAATAAAAGAATGCTTTCAAGGAATACTCGGAACTACAAAATTGCAATCAAAATTAAAAACTCCTATCAATATATTGATTCCTGTTTTTTCTTCTACCTTTGTTATAGCGTCCATCTAATAAACTAATATTTAAACTTTTCCGGATATTTCCTTCGATCTCTACTCACAGCAAATATTCGACTTGATGCCCCTACTTTTTGAAACAAAAGCCCGTATGACGAAAAAGTCCTACTATGCGTATTAAAATTTCTTCATTCTCTTCTATTCTCCATCCGATAATCCAAGCAAGAACCAGAAGATAGTTTTCCACAGCACCGATTAAATTTTACTATTTGATGCATCTTTAGATAATGGACAAAATGATTGCCGCCAATGCCGATCCTCCCGAGGACCAGAGCAAGTAAAATGGACTTTAAATAGGTCCAATTGTAATTCCTATATGCTGCAATCAATATAACAAAAACAGCAATATTCCAAAATCCGATTTCTTGCCAGCCTGTAGAAATGCCATATGCGGAGTTCCTTCCATATATTCCGGAGCAAAAATCTGTAGTATTGCCGCCCCTAATATCGCTATGATAAGAAAGATAAACAATACCCGCAAAAATAGATTCATTTGATACATTGACTGTTCCTTATTCATTCCTTTGCCTCTACTAAGACCTTGTTGATAAAATGCATGGTTCCTGATTTTGCCCCTAGAGACTTTTTCCAGCTATCAATGTATACCCCTACATCTCTTCACCAAAAACCATAATCAAACATATGTTGACTCCATAACAAGGAGCATCTTCACTGCTCTTCAATATGTGTACACAAAATATCCCCTGTGCTATACCTCTTTAACAATCTCTGCAAGAATCGGTACTGCCACTCCTACAATTTTCTTGCAAATTTTATCATGCATAATAATATTTTCTTTTTCTTTCCAAAACATTAGTGATGACCGATTCTCTTTATCAGGACGAAAGGCATCCACAACTGAAACCAACTTTTCCGGTATTGAAAGCTCTGCCGTAAGAATCTCTTTGGCTGCTGTACTATTCTTCTTTATCATCATTTCAATAACCGCTTCCAGTGTTGCCCTTTACTTTCAAAATACAATAGTAAGTTCCTTTTTGCTATACCGGCCTTTAGCCACAATCTCATCAATACTTGTATTCTCATATCCTTTTTCTATGAACATATGATAGGCAAGATTTGTAGTTCCTGTTTTTCTTTTTACCTTTTTCATTTCTGTCTCTCCTTTTTGACTAACGGTCGGTTTTATTCTAAAACGTTTCATTGACTGTCAAGTTTTTCCGACTATTAGTCGATAATTTAGAAAATCCTTCTAGTATTTCAAAAGAAATTATATCTAATTGTTAAACAACTAGATGAACATCAAAAATCTTCCTCCTCTGCTGACGTTTAAATAAATCTCCCATATTGTTGTAATAATTGCACTTATACTAATAAATGTGGACATTGTAAACAATTCTACCACGTAAAGACCATATGAAGCTGAGTAATCTTCACTCGTGCAGGAATGAGCTTACTAAGGAGATTTTTGAAACAAATGATGTGTAGAACATTCTATTGTTCGATTAGAAAAAGCATGAAAGCTATAACGAACTTTCATGCTTTTTATTTATTACTTAAAAATAATAATGTTATCAATGTTAAAACGGCTAATCCGCCTTTGTTTCAAAAGCCGATCATTTTATCACTAGTTAAACTACCATATAATGCTACTAAAAATGATATAAGCTAATAAAAGAACGAGCCACGTAATACTCGGAACTACAAAATTGCAATCAAAATTAAAACTCCTATCAATCCGTTATATACTCCTTTGATTTTTAAATAATGTAGTTACTGATGGACGTCTTAATTCTTCTTCCTGCATTTTTAAAAACTCTTGCTGTATTAGAAGATGTTGTCGCCATTGTTTCTAAGCATATAAAAAACTCTAAAGCTACTAAAGTTCCTAAGATTGTTGTTACTCATTGACATGATTAATTCCTCCAACGTATGTTATTTGGATTTTTTATATTAAACATTACTATAACCATTGTCAAACATAATGTTTTTGATAAAATAGTACCAATTCAGACAGGAGGTTTTATGAAAATTGATAATCCATTATCTGAAAGACTATGCTATTCTATTTATTCTACTCAAAAACTCGTAAATAAATATTATCAACATGCATTAGCACCTTATCATTTAACTTATACACAATTTATTGTTTTAGAAACTTTATGGGAAGAAGGAAAACTTCCTAAAATGAAATTGGTCAACGAGTCGGACCAGAAAGTAATACACTAACTCCACTACTAAAACGATTAGAAGATAAAAACTCATTATCCGTAAACGTCCTGCAGCTAATAAACGTCAATTAACCATTCGTTTAAGTGCTAACGGAAAGAGACTTCAGTGATGAATTAGAACAACACTTACGATCTTGTTTTTGCTAACGTGGAAGGTTTTGATTTTTGAAAAAGCAAGAGAACTCGTAGCGTTAAACAATCAATTAAAACAAACGATCTGAAAATTTCATTGCGAATAAGGAGGAAGATTCTAGCCAAGTAGAACAATAAATTTCTACTTGTATGATATGATTATGTTTAAAAACATCCGTTAATTTATTAGATGGGCCCATATTACGTTCCATCATTGCCTTTGCAATCCCCATTTTAATTTCAAATATTTTTCCAACAATTATATAATACAGCAGATATTATGATTGTTGGTCGCTATTTGGGGCCAAATGCACTTGCAGGAGTTGGAGCAACGGCTGCAATTTTTGAACTCGTAATTGGTTTTGCCCTTGGAGTTGGAAATGGGATGGGAGTAGTGATCGCGCCTGTTTTGGTGCACAAGATATGACTCAGTTAAAAACGAGCTGTAGCTTCAACATAGTCTCGGTCTTGGGCTTAGCTTAATGGTTTCTACTCTAGGTCATTTTGGAATGTATCCACTACTAGAGTTTTTAGGAACGCCACCTGAAATCATTGATTTATCTTACCAGTATATTCATATGATTGTTTTATGCGTTGGAGTTACATTCGCTTATAATCTCTGTGCAGGTTTACTTGTGCTGTTGGGGATAGTCAGGCAGCATTATATTTCTTAATTTTTCTGCCATCATTAATATTATTTTAGATATTTTATTTATTACTCAATTCCATTTAGGAGTAATCTGCCGGTTTAGCAAACGATTATTTCTCAAGGAATATCTGCTATCCTTTGTTTCTTTTTATATCTCGAAGAAGAGCAAATTTTTACTTTCCACAAAAAGAACACTTTATATGGGATAAAGAATTATATCTTGACTTACTAGGACAAGGTCTGGCTATGGGGTTAATGACTTCGATTGTTTCTATTGGAACAGTAACCTTACAAAACATCGATTAACGCACCTCGGAGCAACAATCATTAGTGCACAAACATCTGCTAGAAGAATTATGTCATTTTTCGATGCTACCTGTATCAGCGATTGCCTCATCCTTAACAACCTTTACTTCTCAAAAATTTAGGAGCAAATCGTCCTCAGAGAATCTCAACGAGGGATTTATTTAGGAAGTATGGTTGCGTATCAGTTGGACAATTTTTATCGTCATTACATTATGCAAGTCCTGCATTGAATGAATTAATTTCTGGTTCCAATCGATCCAGCTTAATTTCTATGCATCTCTATAATCGAATTAGTTCTACTTTTCTATCCTGTACTAGCTGTTTTACTAGTATTACGAAATAGTTTGCAAGGGACTAGGACAAAAATTACACCATTAATTTCAAGTTTCATTGAATTATTTGGGAAAGTTTTATTTGTACTCTTCGTGATTCCTTCAACTGAATATAGGGAGTTATCTTCTGCGAACCACTTATTTGGGTTCAATGACGATTCAGTTGTATTATTCTTTATAAACATCAACCAATTATTCAATCATTAAAAACGCATCTCATTCTTAATAGAGATGCGTTTTTAGTGTTTATTTATCTGGAATAACTTTAAAGATAATACGTAATAAATACCGTTAATAAAGCTAAACCACTTTTTTACAAAAATAATTGGAGCAAAAATAAATAGAAATCGCCATTAATATGTAAAGATAAAATAATAATTTTCTTTTATGTGAACGGTCTATCGATTTTGTTTTCTAAATAATCTGCTACATAAATTTGATATAATTTTGTATTCGAAAACCATTTTTCAAATCTTTTTAGGAACTTTTAGAAAAACAAATTACTGTCAGTATCAAAAATGGAGTCGTTGGTACACAGGAAGGACGTATCCCTTATAATCCCAATGCTAATGAAATCCAAGCTACAAATAAAATAAAATCCTCTCATATTTCCTCCTTAATTCATTGTTCTAATAGCTACTGTTTCCACATGTTCAGCATTGTCCAAACTTACATATACCCAACATGTTCAAATATTTTAGCCTTTGTCATGCACATAAATATACTTTTTATAATTAACTCTTACTTTTTATTTAAAAATAATGTAATTTTTCTTCCATTAATTCCTCTTAAATCAGTGGCAAGTTTTGTACCTAATATTTCATATACTTAATGTTGTTTTTCTGATTTGTTCAATATATCTACCTTCCATCCAATTTCATAGTACCTTTTGTCTCCAGCTTTAAAAGTATGATATAAATACGCATTTTTATCTGCCATTGCGCTTTATAATCAAACTCACAATAAAATTCTTGAATCCACTCATCGGTTCACTCTGACTTAAATTATAATATAACTATCGTTTTACGAGTTTATAGAATTGAGCCTCCTTTTTCCACCCTGTTTTTCTCTCCGTATATATAGCACCTCTATTCCAGTTGTTTTTCAATTTTACATAACCAATTTATAAACAATTATCTCAAAAATTTTACCATCTATCTCTTGTATCAATTTCATGAATTCTAAAAATATCTCTCATTAAAAATCTAACGCTGTAACAGAATTTATTCTTTCGATAATTTGAGAGATGTTCTCCAAAAAGTATTATCTTTTGTTTTCTTTACATCCGTTTTATATAATTTCTTTTATAGCGTATAAACTAACATCCCACCAATGTTCCGTTAACAAATCTATCTTAATTCCTTTATCAAATGCATCTATACCACATTCAGGTGCCATCATTATTAATGATGAATACATAGTTGAAATTTTATCAAGATTGTTTTCAATGAAAGTTCTTACCAATTTACGATTACCAATGTACAAAAATATCACACAATTCTGTTATTTCATGGCTATAACCCCAGCTATCCTTTTGCCTTTTTCAATCAATTTATTCAAATCAACAGAATTGATGATTCTTCTCGCTTTTTATATCATAATTACCTACAAGGTCCATAATTGGTTGTATAGTATGCCAATCTCTAGGCTGACAATTCACAATAACTTCAGAAAATTCCTTTCCGGAATCACCGATACTATCAACTCGGCAGATTTCTTTTCCATACTTGTAGTTCTATGCCTACCCAACAAGCTAAAACCATATATATGCCAAGAATTCAAAGTCAAATAAATAAATTGCCTTTGACATATCTTTTTATAAAGTATTCTGAATATACAGGAATCAATTTTTGAACCTTATTATGGATATACTCTGGATTAGTATGCATTACAGAACAAAGAAAGCATGTTATATCTTCAATATTTGAAATTGAAGCTGACTCACAAAATTTATCGATAGCATCCTCCAACATTTTTTCCTACAAGCAAATATTCCTCTTTAGTAAGCGAGCAAGTCAACCGATTATATAAATTTCCCCAAGAATATAGTTTAGGGTTTGTTTCTATTAACATTGATTCCTGTAGACATGTCCAATTAATTCTTCTAGCAATTTTTCTATGCAGATTCATATCTACATTCTCAAAGTATTTATCAAATTTGAATATGCATATGCCGTTTCATTATCTGAATTTTTGAATCCAGTCAAGAAACAACTCATTGTATTTTGTAAAAATAATATCTCCCGTTTCTTTCATATTGCAAATCAAAAACTTTTTCAATAAAATAAGCTATTTCCATCCGTTCCTGAGAAGAATTAATACAACTTATATCATCTAAAGTAGAAACTATCATTTTCTCAGTAATGAAAAATTTACTTGCACTATAAAAACAAATTATAACTACTCATGCCATTACACAACCAAACAAGCCCCAGTGGAGAAATTTCTTTTTAATAAAACTCTCTTCAATAAAACGTAGTAAAATTATTTTTCTTTTACTATCTTTGAAAAATAATGCAATAATCACTTTTGCGCTTTCCATATGAACAATCCTGACATCATCTTCAGAAAGCAAAATCATTTTATTTACTAAGTAATACAGATCTTCTTTACTCCAAATTAACGAAGCATCAAACTTTTTTAATTCGTTACATACCCAACTGAAGTCAACACTGGATCTAATCTTAATATTTGAAAAACTGCAATCGTTGCTGCCAATAGATTACGGTTATTGTATGAGCAAAATGTTTGATAACGCTCTTTCATGTTTTTCCAGCCACCTCGCAATATATAGTTAAACTGCCAAGGAGTTATTGCATCATTTGCAAGTTTCAAACGTCGTTCAATCGGCTGATCCAAAAAGTTAATTCCAACACTCTTGTCATACTTGTGTACGATTGAACTTATTTTCTCTTTTTCTTTAAAAATCAGTGTATATAAGCGCAACTGCTTCTTTATTAGTTAATAATATTGTATCCTGCTTAACAACTGATGAAATTGTCTTGCTAACAAGACTTTTTACATTTAATCCTGCTCGTCTCTTTAATTCATCGACTATCTTTTTCCGACAATTGCTGTGCGTCATCAATTAAAGTACAAAGATAATTCGCCATTATCTCTAATACCAGTTACATCAATATCTTCTATTGCCTTACATTCATAAACTTTCCAATTATTTTTGTAAAAATCATAAGCCACTTGATAAATACATATAGATTTTCCACAGCCAGTTTCACCTTCCAACACCGTGTAGTCCACAATTGATAATTGTTGTTTTATTTTCTCAACTTGTGGAAAACGAGGACAAGCTTTCAACATCTGCTGGAGTTAATCGATATCCCATAATTGCATGTGACAAATCTCGTTGATAAGAAAAATCTAACTCTTTCCAAATTTCTGTATTAACTGGTTCATAAAACGTTTCTTTTTTGTTTTTGTAGACCATCAATTATTCTTAATATTTCTTCTATATGTCCACGCGCTTTTTCATGATAAAAACGTAAATTAGCAGCAGTAAAAATTGATTTGTTTTTCCGATATTGCATGCTGGACAAGAAGGCAGATAATTTTTCAATTGAATCTACAATAAAAACCTTTTCATTTAACTCGATAAGATATTCCCTTACTTCATCATCAATTTTTTTCTCGCTGATTAGAAGGAATAATATGATCTATATGCATATCACGTTGCTGAATTGTTCTCCCACAATACACGCACTTTTCTTTATACGACTTAAACATAGCTGCACGTAAATACGAACTATCTTTTTCTATATGGGTGAAACATTTCATCAACCTCCAATCAATAACTCTGAACAAGAAATTTCAAATCATTTTTACTTGATACAAATTTTTAATCATATGAAAATATTTCAACGCTACCTTTATCACCTTTTCTTTATCGAATACTATTACCCATTTTATAATCACTTTATACAGATATATTTCTTATCTAACTTATCTATAAATCCCATCTCTTTTTCTTCTTCAAAACTTAGAGCAGTTATATCTGCAGGATAAAACGTTTTTTTGCTCTATGAATTCTATAATTTCATTTACACTTTTTGAATATCATAAGAGAAGGTTGAATATAATAACAAAAACATCAATATCTTCTGAATATTTATCTGGTTTCAATATGGAACCAAAAATATAAGACTTTGTCAAAAAAAGCAAAACAAATCTATATTTTTTAATTAAATTAATTGCTTCTATTTTATTTAATTTTCATTGATATATCCATAAAACTCATCCATTGTAAGTAATTTAACTTCAAAATTATCAGCTAAGTTTAATGCTTCTCTTGATATACAGCATGATCCATTCCAATTATGTAAATTTACAATTACATAATTAGGTTTTTGGCGACATGCTAGATAAAAATATCCTACTTAAGCAATATTCATAAACAAAAACTATGTTAATGTCATTCACTTTAATTTCTCTTAATGAATCTTGATTAACATATGTAAAATTTATATTTCGAGATCTTAAATATTTCAAAGCAAAATTTAAACTTTCTAATCTAACACCCGTTTTTTTCTAAAACAACTCTTATCATAATATAGTTGCCTTTACTCTAGGAGTATCATCCATAAATATTTTTTCTCTATTTTTTTCAGTAATATATATGGTCTATCTATTCCCTAGCATAACTTCGTCTATCAAATTTTTCTTTTCTCAATACTTTTTATCAGTTCTTCCATCGACTCTGTGGATGGAAGAATATAATCGTTACTGGCATGATTCCAAAAATAGAGTTAATTTCCTGTGGAAAAAGCACCCTCTCAACTTTTTCTCCATCATCTCTGGTAATTTTTAAATTCATCAACATGAGTTATAAAACTTTTTGAATCAATTCTAAATTTGAATATTCCTTATACGAATGCTGCTGAAAATAAAGTACGATTATTTTCAAATAATAATTTTAGCTTTTCATTATTTGATAATATTTGAGGCTCAAATTTATCCCATAAAGACTTATTACCACTCAGGTAGTAACTTTTTATATGCTATAGTTCTCACTCAAAAAGAGGAACAACTTTTTCTTTAAGTTGATCAAAGATCTCAGTTCTACAGAAAAAGTTTTTCTAATTCATTTCTTCTAATCTCTTTCCATTGCTTAACATTGTTTTCATCTATAAAACCAGTTTTATCAAATTTCTTATGACAATTAGGGCATAAGACTATCAAGTTTTTCATATGAATTATCTTCTGTTTCATAATATGCACCGATATGTGCTTTTTCCATGATATCACTATTCTTTATAAATAATTCTGCTCGACAATCTGGATTCATACATCTTCCCATAGATTCTGCCCATAATCTACGTTTTACATTTTCAACAATTGCTTTTCTATTCATTTTCTAACCTCAGTTTATTTATATGGAAATTTGTCCCTAAAATTTATTTAATCATATGAAAATACTTCAACGCATCCAAAATAGCTTTTTCTTTTTCAATTGGGCACTGTAGAACTTTCTGATTCTCGTTCTTTGAAATATTATAGTGTTTCCCACTTCTAAACCATACTTTTTCTTTTGCTTGTGCAATATACATGTAGATACTTTAAACCCAAACTTTTCCAAAACATAGTTTTGAATTTGTTTATATAGTGGCTTTACTCTCGGCACTTGTTAATTCCATATCATCCCATCGAAAATTCTACACTAATATGTTTCTTTAAATCTAGTTTGAAAGCAACGCAATTGTCTCAATTGCTGTCGTCATTGGGAACATATCCACTGGTTGAGCATATAGTGCCTGATACCCCTTTTTCTTGGAACAAGGCTAAATCTCTTGCCAACGTTGCAGGATTACAGCTACATAAACGATTTTTCTAGCATTGGTTTTAACCGCTGCATCTATAAAAGCTCCATCTAATCCTTTTTTCTTGGCGATCGACTACAATGACATCTGGTTGTAATCCTGGGTCTACCCAAGTTGGCGATAACTTTTCAGCTGCCCCACTTCAAATGTTACATTGTCAATCTGATTCATTCGAGCATTTTCTTTCGCCATTTGAATGGCATCCGGTACAATTTCCATAGCATAAACTTTTTTAGCACGTTTGGCAAAAGCTAAACTCATTGTTCCAATTCCACAATAAGCATCCACCACTGTTTCATTCCCCAGTTAACCCAGCTGCTTGAATGGCTTCACGATACAACTCTTCTGTTTGAATCGTATTGACTTGGAAAAATGAACGTGAACTAATCGTAAAGGTAAATTCCATTAATTCTTCTTGAAAAGCATCTTCTCCAAATAATACTTTCTTCTGAGAACCCATAATGACATTCGATTGATGCGGTTGAATATTTTGAACAATCTGACACCACTTCTGGTAATTGCTGAATGATTTGCTCTGCAACGCTGCTCTTTTGAATCACGAATTTTTCTGTACGCGTTAACTAAAATGATCATCCGCTGGAAGTACGCGATCTCTACGCGTACAATAATATGTGCGTAAATCACCCTTTATGTTTCTTCTTCATCGTAAGCTTCAATTTGACAGCGCTGCTGGCAAATATCTCTAACAACTAAATGATGCGACGATTTCCGATGCTGAATACCCGAAAATCTTCCAGGTTGGAGGCGAGTCATGCGAGTTTTTCTTATCCTGTCGTTAATAAAGCCCTTCTACCATTTCTCATGTAGATTTGCGCTTTTATTACGATATCCAAATGGATGTTCCATCCCAATTGTTGGACTTTGAACTTCTAACTCTTGGCTTTCGCATAATAGTATTTATCGCATGTTTCACTTGTTTTTGTTTAAAGGCTAATTGAGCTTCATGTTTATATCATATGCAGAGGTACTGTACCCACTGAGGTTCCATTTAGTTGAGCGCTCACTTGGGATATCTGGTCCAGACCTCGTGCACCATTCCATAACTTTAGCCTGACCAAATTTCTTCACTCTTTCTATGCTACTACTTTTTCTCCTGGTAGGCACTTTTCACAGTAGAGGAAATCCATCGACTTTAGCAACACCCACTCCTTCATACGTT
>BNJV01003108.1_pt1 | contig 88219 bp, 84 predicted proteins | sample 8540591 | NCBI WGS metagenome assembly BNJV01 (sample SAMD00202457, study PRJDB9452) | human saliva metagenome | host: Homo sapiens
TTACATAACCTGCCAAGAACCTGTCTATCTACGAAATTAATAAAGAAGAAGTCTTCAAACGCTCAAAAAGGAATACCCTTCTCCATTACTCAAGCCTTATTAATCAATATATCCGAAGTCCCATGCAACAGATTCTGTGGCTAAAGAAAATAGTAAAATTCCTCCACACCATTGGTAGCTTACCCTCCGCACATTATGTAGTCGGAACGTTCGCACATAATGTGCTAAGCATTAAAAACGCATGAGAAGATTTGCAAAAAGAAAAAGCAACCTCACTTAAAATATTTAATAAGTCAAACAGCCTTATCCGACTTGTAATGCAGTAACTATGCCTTAAGATAAGAAACCGTAGCAAAGTGGCTTTTTATCAAAATTAATTTTCCTGTCACTACTGTCATTACTCATATATAGGTAACTATTTAGTTTACAAAACACTTGTACGAAATGTTAAAGGTGACAGCAACATGAATTATAAAAATAGTGTAAATAAGGTAAGATGTTTACTATATGTAGTACCACAATACGCTCTTTCGTGTTGTAAAAAGATAACAGGTATTCTACTAAAATCGAAAGAGAGTGATGATAATGACTTATTCACACCATAATCAAATATTTTACAACAAAAGATAGCTATTTAAGCATCATTATCTTTGCAAGATAAACAAGCACAATTCTAAAAATAAAACATTTCAGGGTATAATAATAAAAACAACTATTTATGAAAGCAACAGAAGTCGTAGAGAGATTAAAACAGCGTTTTCCAAATGAGCCAGAGTATATTCAGGCCGTTTCACAGGTATTAGATACAATCGAAGATGAATACAATAAACACCCAGGTTTTGAGCAAGCCAATCTTATCGAGCGACTCTGTGTGCCAGACAGAATCATAAAGTTCCGTGTAAACTGGTTGATGACAGGGAAATGTACAAACCAATATGCTTCCGTGTACAACATAACAACACGATTGGTCCTTACAAAGGTGGACCCGTTTCATGCATCAGTTAATGAGTCTATCTTAAAATTCCTCGCATTTGAGCAGACATTCAAGAACTCACTAACAACACTCCCTATGGGTGGCGCAAAGGGTGGTTCAGACTTTTCTCCTCGAGGTAAGTCAAATGCAGAGGTAATGCGTTTCTGTCAGGCTTTCATGAGAGAATTGTGGAATTACATTGGTCCAGACTGTGACGTTCCAGCTGGTGACATCGGTGTTGGTGGACGTGAAGTTGGTTATATGTTTGGACAATATAAGAAACTGACTAATCAGTTCGTTGGTATCCTTACGGGTAAAGGTCAGGAGTTCGGTGGTTCACTTATCCGTCCTGAAGCAACAGGATATGGTAATGTATACTTCTTGCAGAACATGCTTAAGACTGCAACATGACCTCAAAGGTAAGACGGTCCTTGTCTCTGGTCTGCACATGTAGCACAGTACACAATAGAAAAGTTGCTTGAATTAGGTGCTAAGCCCCTTACCTGTTCTGATTCTGATGGTTACATCTACGACCCAGATGGTATAGATGAGGAGAAGTTGGCTTATATAATGGAACTTAAGAACATTGAGCGTGGACGTATTCATGAAAGCATGCAGAGAAGTATAATGTCAAGTATGTTCCAGGAGGAAGACCTTGGTCTGAGAAGGCTGACATCGCAACTCCATGTGCAACACAGAATGAAATCAACGGAGAAGCAGCTGCAGAACTCGTAAAGAATGGTGTTATCGCTGTGACAGAAGGTCAAACATGCCTTCTACACCAGAGGCAGTAAAGATTTTCCAAGACGCAAAGGTACTCTATTGCCCAAGTAAAGCAAGTAATGCTGGCGGTGTAGCAGTGTCCGGGACTTGAGATGAGTCAGAACTCTGGACGTCTGAAGTGGAGCCGTGAAGAGGTTGACCAGAAACTCCATCAGATTATGGATGATATCCACGCAAACTGTGTAAAAATACGAACAGAGCCTGATGGATATATCAACTATGTAAAGTGGTGCTAATGTAGCAGGCTTCATTAAGGTTGCTAAAGCAATGATGGCGCAAGGCGTTATATAGATTCTTCACAGTTAGAACCGCAATAAAAGAACTGGAGTACACAACTTAAACTTTTATATATGCTCAAAGAATTCAATCAGTAAACTCTACTATGAATGTTTGAAAGCGTAATAAAAGATTTTTAAGTTATGTACTCCCGTTATTTTCCTACAATTAACCTTAATTGAATTACATATCTCTGACTTTATCAAACAATCTCTACATTAACCCATAAAACACCCAACTCCAACTAACCTTTAAAAAGACTTTTGAAACATAACAAATCAAGTTCGTTTTTTCCGTATAATTTAGTACTTTTGCAGTAAAATTAAAAATAAAAGTTATGAAACTTTTTCAACAATATTACTTTTCCATCATGTTAGGACTCAGTTCTTCAACTATGGCACAACAGAAAGATGTTACTATCAAACTTATCGAAACAACTGATGTGCATGGTTCTTTCTTCCCATACGACTTCATCACCAGAAAAACCCAAGAGTGGTTCTATGGCAAGAGTCTATACATTGGTAGAAGAGCTGCGTAAGAAGGATGGGAAAGACAATGTCTATTTATTGGATAATGGCGATATCCCTCACAAGGTCAGCCTATCTCCTACTACTATAGTACGTCGCACCAGAGAAGACTAACATCGCTGCAAGCGTGCTTAACTATATGGGATATGACGTAGCAAACGGTTGGAAACCACGATATTGAAACAGGACATAAGGGTTTATGACAAATGTTTAAGGAGCTGAAGTTCCTGATCCTTGGTGCAAATATTATTGACACAAAGACTAACAAGCCTTTATATCTTACCTTATTATACTATCAAGAAAAAGAATGGTATACAGGTTTGTGTTATCGGTATGCTCACTCCTGCTATACCTAACTGGTTGAAAGAGAGCATTTGGAGTGTCTACGCTTTGAAGAAATGGTCTCTTGTGCCAAGCGAACAATGGTAGAAGTGAAGACGAAAGAGAAGCCAGACGTTATTGTTGAGTTTGTTCCATTCTGGCTGGGATGGAGGTATCAAGACGCCAGAATATGATGAAGATGCTTCGAAGAAAGTAGCAAAGGAAGTACCTGGTTTTGATATTGTTTTCTTCGGTCATGACCATACTCCACATAGTTCTATTGAAAAGAATATTGTTGGTAAAGACGTAATCTGTCTTGACCCTGCTAACAATGCACAACGTGTAGCCATAGCAACGATTAACCTCACACCCAAGACTGTCAGGTAAACGGCAATACACCGTAACAAAAGCTACAGGTGAATTGGTTGATGTAAGGGAACTCAAAGCTGATGATGCTTTCATTCAACACTTCCAACCAGAGATTGATGCTGTAAAGGCATGGAGCGACCAAGTAATTGGAAGATTTGAAAATACTATCTATACAAAAGATAGTTACTTCGGCAACTCTGCTTTCAACGACTTTATCCTCAACTTGGAGTTGGAGATTACTAAGGCAGATATTGCTTTCAATGCACCTTTATTATTCAACGCATCTATCAAAGCAGGTCCTATCACTGTTGCTGATATGTTCAATCTTTTATAAGCATGCAGAATAACCTCTGTACCATGCGTTTGACAGGTAAAGAGATTCGTAAGCATCTTGAGATGAGTTATGATCTGTGGTGTAACACCATGAAGACCCCTGAAGACCATCTTCTTTTACTATCTAATACACAGAATGATGCACAACGTCTTGGCTTCAAGAACTTTTCATTCAACTTTGATTCAGCAGCTGGTATTGATTATGAAGTCGATGTTACAAAACCTGATGGACAGAAGGTACGTATACTCGCATGAGTAATGGAGAACCATTTGATGAGAATAAGTGGCACATAGTAGCAGTTAATAGCTACGTGCTAATGGTGGTGGCGAGTTATTAACCAAGTGCTGGTATTCCACATGACTCTTTGAAGAGTCGAATCATTTGGGAAAGTCCAAAAAGACCAACGCCATTATTTAATGGAAGAGATAGCTGGTGTGATGAATCCACAGCCAAACCATAATTGGAAGTTTATTCCAGAGACATGGACCATTCCTGCTGCAGCACGTGACCGTAAACTTCTTTTTGGCGAATAAACAAATAAGAAGGGAAAATAACCAAAGATCAATAAAACTATAATGACAGATAGGAGTTTAGGGTTAATAGAATTAGGCAAAAGAGATTAATACTTAGACCAATGAAGAAATACTGGTTTTGGCTTTTTCTGTAAGACAGATATCATGCTTGAGAAAGTGTAAAAGGCTATACCATTCCACTTTCTGAAGAAGCTCCAGCAACACTACATCCTTGGACACACGTACTGAACGTCACACCAATGGAAGACGGTACAGAAGTGAAGGCGGTCATGATAGACCAACCAATTACAAACAATCCTCTGTATGAGATGTGTGCTTACGTCCTTCTTTCTACTCACCTTTCCAAGGAACTTTATCTCAAGGCTGGCAAGTGTCATGAACTACTTTACTGGGATAATAACACTAAGTTCTGTAGGCGTTTGTGGTACCGATGAAGATGCACACTGATATATCAAAGCGTTGTACGAATTGTGGAAAAGAAGTATGGCCACAATTGGCAACAGCAGTCATCGTTCTTGTACACCGAGGCGACGAGGTCCTTTTGAGTACATGCTCGTAACTTCAAGACCGATTTCTATGGACTTGTAGTGGGTTTGTTGAGACTGGTGAAACACTCGAAGAAGCTGTACATCGTGAGGGTAGAAGAAGAAACAGGAATCAAGATAAAGAACATCCGTTATTTTGGTTCACAACCTTGGCCCTATCCTTGTGGTCTGATGGTGAGCTTTAATGCCGATTATGACGGTGGAGACATTCATCTACAACAAAGTGAACTATCAAAAGAGCCTGGTTTACTAAAGACAATCTACCAACCATTCCTGAGCCTTTATCAATTGCACGAATGATTCTTGATGATTGGATAAATAAAACATCAATATAAACTAAAGAGTATTTAAACCTTTAAAACAATGATGACTTTCTTAAAAAGCCCTCGGATTTGATTCCAAATCTATGAAGCTCGCACTGAGATTATCGCATGGAGCAACAACATTCTTAACTATGAGCTATATCTTAGCTGTCAATCCAAAGTATTCTTGCAAGTACTGGTATGGACAAGGGGCGCTCTTCACTGGTACAGCACTGGCAGCAGCTATAGCTACATTGTTGTTAGCATTTATGGCAAAAGCTTCCTTTTGCACAAGCTCCATCTATGGGTCTTAACGCTCTTTGCCCTATACACTCTGCGTATCTTTTAAAGTTTACATGGCAGCAGTCGCTTGCTATCATGCTCATTGAGTGTTCTCTTCATTGCAATTACCTTTTTCAACGTGCGAGATGATTCTCAATGCTATCCCTGACAAATTTACGCTATGCCATATCAGCTGGTATTGGTATGTTCATTGCTTTTATCGGTCTGAAGAATGCAAACATTATCGTTAATAACGATGCAACCCTTTGTTGGCTTAGGAGCCTTCACACCTACCTGTATTCTTGGTATCATTGCTATCTTACTCAGTGGTGCGCTCATGGCAAGAAACGTCAAAGGCTCTTTGTTCTGGGGTATCATCATCACAACAATTATAGGTATACCAATGGGCGTAACTGTCTTTCCTAATGGATGGCTACCAGTTTCTGCACCACAGGACATAACCCTATATTCTGTAGTTTGACTTTTCAGGCCTTCTGAATCTTAAGACTGTATTGGTAATATTTTTCTACTCTTAATAAACATCTTTGACACTATCGGCACCCTGATGGGCTTAGCTGATAAAACAGGTATAGTTGGAAACCAAATGGCAACATCCCGCATGTAAAGGAAGCAATGATGAGTGATGCCATTGGTACAACCTGCGGTGCTATGTTGGGTAGTTCAACGCTGACTACATACGTTGAGAGCGCAAGCAGTGTATTGCAGAAGGTGGTCGATCTGGTGTAACAGCATTTACAGTAGGTATTTTTCTTCATCGTATCCTCTTTCTCTCCCTATCTTCTTACTCATCCCAAGTGCAGCAACAAGTGGAGCTTTGGTTATGGTAGGTGTACTGATGATTGACTCTGTAAAGAAAATCAATCTTCAGGATATTACAGAATCATTCCCAGCCTTCATCACAATGATTACAATGGTGCTTTGCTATTCTATCGCTGATGGTATTTTGCTTAGGAATCATTGCATATGTATTCATGAAGACTTTACACGTCAGTGGAAGGATCTGAACTGGACACTCGTTGTATTAGCAGTTCTCTTTATCCTGAACTTGTGAGAAGCTAACAACGACTTTAAAAGTAAGCAACTCCTATGAGTCATAAAGCTACTCATAGGGGTTTTTATTTATATCACCATACCACACCTACTTTAAAAGAACATTTCTTTGTCATATAATAGAAAAACCATGATAAAGTTTGCACAATTAAAAATAAAATGACTACTTTTTGCAACCGCTTACGAAAAGTAAGGGGCGTTTAGCTCAGCTGGTTTAGAGCATCTGCCTTACAAGCAGAGGGTCGGCGGTTCGAATCCGTCAACGCCCACCACCTTGGGTAGTTTCCAGAGTGGCCAAATGGGGCAGACTGTAAATCTGCTGCTTCTAGCTTCGGTGGTTCGAATCTATCATTACCACAAAAAGAGTTGTAATCAAATGATTACAACTCTTTGTTTTCATACCCATTACCATCATACCGGGACAGTAGATATTTAGTGGGGATAGGCATATATTTTTGGCAAGTCTAAAAAGAGAAAGAAACTTTTATCTACAACCTCTTAAGTTAGCCCTAAATAGTTTTTATTTTTGCATTGAAGGATTCCGCAGCAGCGTTTGTAGATCTGTTAATATAAAGTTAAGTATGTCTTCGTAATGCCTGTAGAAAGTTGCAGCAATGACATTAAAGGAATGAAAGCCAGCTTCTGCGACATTATTATACCATTTTGCCAATGATAGTCTGGCTGCATCTTTGATAGTATTCTTAGCAAAAATCATTCTTAGCGATATGATAAACCGTAAGTCTTCTTAATGTCAGGATATTCTCTGAACAGTATTTTTGGCTCTTAGTTTCTGTTCATCAGTCCATTTCTCTGATGATTTGAACAACAGGTACCTACTTTTACCAGCAGTTCACTACGTGTATCTCCATTTTTCAAAAGTCAGTGGTTGATACGCTATCTTTTCTAACTTCGCATTCTCTTTCTCATCATTTGCTTGCTGTAAAGCTGCCCAGCGATACTCTATTCTCATCTGTTGCACGGCATCACTTGCAAGTTTCTGTATATGAAAGCGATCAATCACTCGTTTAGCCTTTGGAAAAACAATGCCTTACAATCTTACGCATACTATCGGATAAGTCCACAGGTGACCTCTTCTACGGCTTCCCGTTTCTTTTTCATCTATCTTATCCAATACCTTGCAGACATCCAAGGATTTGGTCTCCAGCAACAATGGCTACAAGACATCCTTGCTTGCCGTGTTTGTCCCTATTAGTGATAATCGTATAGAGTTCACCATTGGACAAGGATGTCTCGTCTATTGCTATGTTCTTGCCAATATTATCCTCAAAGAGAAGCCACTTCTGAGCATGAGACAACTGATCCCAGGACCTGTAACCACTTAGTGTTTCCTTGTATTGTTTCTCAAAACTACGTCCATTGATATGATAGAATTCCTCAAGCGTACGGCAGGTCACTGGGGATGTCTCCATACGTTTCTTTTTAAAAAGCCTCGAACTCTTTTGAATAACGAGTGCCGGAGGCTGTAATATCTATCTGCAAGGGAAGAGAAACTCTTACCTGTACGAATATCTATCCAGCGACGTCGACGAAGAACCAAAATAACCTTATGGTCACGAATCGGAAAGTCCGTCACCTCGACAGCTTCCATAAAGCCTTTTGATTCAAAATGAAGATCATCGGAAAGTTCTTTCTCCATCTTCTCATCAAGATAAATACGTAACAATGAAGTATCAGACTCTATCTTAACAATAGAGAAATAATGTAATACATCACTGGGTAAAACGAATTCGGCTAACTGATATAGATATTTTTCTTCCATGATACAAAGGAAAGAAAAATATATCATTAAAAATTTCCCCACCTTTTTCTACTGAGCCATCATACCGCTGACGAAACATTGAACTGTATGAGGCAACTAATGATGTGCTGACAAAGTTATATAGAAATAAAAAGACTCCCAATACTGAGAGTCTTTTGAGGTGCCTAGCGGAATCGAACCGCTCTACATGGTTTTTGCAGACCATTGCCTCAACCTCCCGGCCCAAGCACTCATTCTATTACAAATCATAATTGCGATTTAGAGTGCAAAGATAATCAATTATTTCGGTTTAACCAAAACAATTCAGAAACTTTTTCAATAAAGATTACGTAAAAATCTTATTCATGTAAGATACCAAGAATCTTTCACAGACATTGAGCAAAAAAGATAAGTTCAAGTAATCCTATTGATAGGTTTCTTAAATGAAACTATTTAAAAACAAGTAGCTTCTTACGACCTTCCAATTTCTGCTTTTTCTTTAACTGATCATGAATGGCACAACCTCGAGCATCCATGACATGGATCACTTGCTGCTCGAAACGATTGCCACGTACGATAAACCACATAGCCTATAGCTGATAAAATCACTATGGCTAAGACAACATACTGCCACATCTTCTCCTCCTTATTCTACTTTTCACACTGGAGTATTAGTAGTATCTTCCGTAAAGATATCTTCTGCTACCTCCATCTCATCATCATCAAACCACTTTGACAGCTTTTCGCGTGCCTGCTTTTTCATATCATCATCAACAGAAGACCACACCTTATTTAATACGTAAAGCAAAACACCAAGGTCGTCTGATAGTCCTGCAATAGGAATAGCATCAGGCACAGCATCAAGCGGTGAGATGAGATAACCCAATGCACCAATGATAATAGCCTTATCCTTAAGTGACACCTTATCACTTTGTATCAAATAATACAAAATCAATGCCACATATACCAACTTAGCACCAGCACGCTTTGCTACACGTTGAATCTTATCAAAGAAACCCTGTTGGGTAAACTTATCTTTATACTTTTGAAAATCAGGTAATTCCATACTACAACTAAATCATTAACAAAACTTACTTAAAATCCATAACTCGGTCTACATAAGCCTTCGCCTCTGGATAGTCTTGATTAGCACGACGAATCTTGTTACGCACTAAAAACTTTCATCATTACCCTATAAAGAAGGAAGAGAACCAAGCCTACACCGATAGCTGCCAAACATTCAGTATTCCTTTAAAAAGCAGCGAATCATCTGAAATGCCGACATTATCAATATCGGTAAGCACAAAAGGAAGCCCGCTTATTGTATAACGCGAACGCTCTGTACCCTCACTGTCCAAAGCCGCTTGGTAATCAAAAAGATAATTAGAAAGTTCCTCCTCACTTACATTAGCTGGTAACTGAGGGAAGCCCACTTCGTCTTTATGATTTCTGATTTTATTTTCTACTGTGTGTTGAAAATCATCCAACACAGTTACATACTGTTCTTCTAAATCTTTCATGATTTTCCAATGTTTTTATATTAATAAAAAACTCCCAACTCTCCTCCATCATTCCAAACAGAATGGGAGAAGATGAGCGTATATGAAAGAAAAATAAAACAGTGTTCCTATAAGCCGGGTTCTGTTTCTTCCTCATCTTTCGATAATAGGAAGATGCCTGTCATTTATCTATATTACAAGTCACCTTGCAATTAAAAGCATTCTACCCTCCGTTGTGCTTGCGCTTAAGCAGCTACCCTCAAACAACGGTTTACATGAACTTGCAGCTCCTGAACGGCACAGCCAGACGATCACCACGCCTGCTGGTAGTCTCTTACCACCTTCTCACCCTTACCACACATTACTGCATGGCGGTTATTTTTCTTCTACCCACATCTACTGTCACCAATAGCTTCTATTTTCGGAAGCAGGATGCCCTATGCTGCCCGGACTTTCCTCTCGCATCCATTACAGATGCCAGCGACAGAGCCGGAACACTGCCTTATCAGAATGCAAAGATAATGGAAAACATGGAAAAGCCAAAATATTTCAATGATAATCTAAACTTAGCCAAGAAAAGAGATAGTATAAAAAAGACAGAAAGAAGTTATTGAGTGAACCTAAACACATAGACATTAAGATAATTATAACAACATAATAGTATGTCAAGCTATAAACAAGATTCTTAAAGCTACCTTTACACCTATTATACCTATGCTCTACGTATTATAAAACAATGCTTTACACACATTAGAGTATATCTTCACGAAAGTATTTTCATGACAATAAAAATTTCTTTTCATGAAAATAATCACGTCATACAGTAGTTTTTGCATCTCTGCCATACCTTTCAGTACCTATAAGTATTAAATAATGTGCTCATCCAAAGCCCTCTCCAAAGAGTGGAGTTACATCAACCACATGACACAAAGACTTACATTTCCTTTCATTTTGTCAACTTATTAAAACTATAAGATGACAATTAGGAACAAAACAACTACCCAAAACAAATAAATGCAAATTTTACATCACGTAAGATTAAGAGTCGTTAAGTGTTAAATTTTAATTGTTAAAATCGGATAAAGATAACTGACAAATTGTCGGTTTTACAAAATTTGCTCTTATATTTGCATTCTAAAATATGTCAACAAGACATTTACAAATAATGACGGCTTGACACATAAAAAGTAATTAACGAACAAATAATTAAGAATATGAAGAATTTATCAAAGATTTGGCAGGCGCGGCATGTGTTACAGCCCTCGCCTTTTCTACTGGCGCCTTCATCAAAGTGTATGCTGCAGAAGCTCCCAGTTGTAGCTCCTGGTCAGCCAGTTGACCTCACATACGCATCTGAGAAAGCTCTTCCAGCTGTCGTTCACATTAAGTATGTACAGAATTCTAAGACACAAACCGTTGAGGTTCAAGATGACCCATTTGGTGGTTTCTTTGACCCATTTGGTTTCTTTGGAAATCCTAACCAAGGTAATGGTTCACGCCGTCAGCAGGTTCAGACTCCTAAGAAGGAGGCTACAGGTAGCGGTGTTATCATCTCACCTGATGGTTATATCGTAACGAATAATCACGTTGTTGAGGGTGCTGACGAATTGACAGTCACACTGAATGACAACCGTGAGTTCTCTGCTCGCATCGTTGGCACTGACAAGCAAACTGACCTCGCACTGCTAAAGGTAAACGCAACGAACCTCCCTACCCTTCCTATTGGCGACTCAGACAAGCTGAAAGTTGGAGAATGGGTAATTGCAGTAGGTAACCCTTACAACCTCAACAATACCGTAACGGCTGGTATCGTAAGTGCTAAGTCACGTGGTTTGGGTGCTACTCGCAATGGTATCGAGAGCTTTATTCAGACTGACGCAGCCATCAACCAGGGTAACTCTGGTGGTGCATTGGTTAACACTCAGGGTGAGTTAGTAGGTATCAACGCTATGCTCTACTCACAGACAGGTGCATATAGTGGTTATGGTTTTGCTATCCCAACATCAATAATGAATAAGGTTGTTGATGATATCAAGAAGTATGGTAGCGTACAACGTGTAATGCTCGGCATTCAAGGTGGTGACGTACTGAACTTCATCAACGCTCAGAAAGAAGAAGGCAAGAACGTTGACCTTGGTACAAATGCTGGTGTTTACGTTAGCGAGGTTTTCAGAAGAAGGCAATGGTGCAGCCTTTAGGTTTGGCAAAGGGTGATGTTATCACTAAGTTTGACGGACAGAAGGTGACACGCATGTCTGAGCTTCAGCAGGCACTCAACAGCAAGCGTCCTGGCGATAAGGCAACCGTTACTTTCATCCGCAATAAGAAAGAAATCTCAAAGACTATCACACTGAAGAATGCACAGGGTACGACAAAGGTAATCGAGCAGGCTGATATCGACGTTCTTGGTGGTCAGTTCCGTCCAGTACAGGATGCCCTTAAAAAGCAGTTGAATATCAACTATGGTCTTGAGGTACTGAAGGTTAACAATGGTGCATTGAAGTCTGCTGGAATCAATCGTGGCTTCATCATTCAGAATGTAAACGAGACCATGGTGAAGAACATTGACGACTTGCAGAATATTGTTAAGAAGGCATCTACCAGCAAGGACCCAGTTCTCTACGTTCAGGGTATTTACCCAACTGGTAAGAAGGCTTACTTCGCTATTCCTCTTGCTGATTAACGACAGATAACTTTCAGCTGAAAAGCTGACAAAATAAGAATTCCCCCATTCTTGGTTTTAGATACAAGAATGGGGGATTACTTTTTGATAAGCAACACCTTGAAAAATCATTACATAATATCAAATAAAACATCTATAAACAACGGTAAAAACACATATAAAAAGCGACTTTATAACCAACAGTATATCAATCAGTTATAAATCAGCAAATCAAAAGGTACTTAATAGGACTTCAAAAGGGCGTTAGTAAGGGTCTTAAAGGGCATCCTTTGCAAGTCAATTAGGCGTCTTTAAGAAGCCAAAAGAGCATATATTGGTTTTGAGTCGCATGAAAATAGTTTACAAACTTCAACAAGTAAGGGAATAAATTGTTTGTAGAATACAGATAGACATCAGACCTAATTACATTTATCAAGTAGCCTTTCCGCCTTTATAAAACCATCTAATTGGGAGTAGTCATACCATGCAAGTAGATTAATATTATTCTATTAACAATCTATGCGTTTAACGTAAGAACCCTCGTTTTACCCTATAAACGCAACATAATAACCACCAAGAATCCAAATTTAACCACCTCTTATCACACTAAAAGACGTTGTATGAACATGACGAGAATATGCAACCATTATCAACCAATAAAACTCCTATCAGTCAACAAGAAACCGTTAAAAGACCAAAAACCTAATACACAACACAAAATCATTATAGATTCTTATGTGAGTTTTTTACTTTTTTATTTGTTTAACTCATTGAATTTGTGTAAATTTGCCATCACTTAAAATAATGCTAAGCTACATGAGACAATTGAAAATCACAAAAATCGATTACGAATCGAGAGAGTGCTTCTCTGATAAGTATCTGCAGGAAATCGGTCACGAAGAAATGATCAGTATCGAAGAAGAAGTTGAGCTTGCTCAAAAGATTCGAAATGGTGATCGAAAAGCTTTAGAACGTCTGACGAAAGCTAACCTGCGTTTCGTTGTCTCAGTTGCAAAGCAATATCAAAAATCAGGGGCTTTCTGCCCTGATCTTATTAACGAAGGTAATGTAGGATTAATCAAAGCAGCAGAGAAGTTTGATGAAACACGCGGCTTCAAGTTTATCTCATACGCTGTATGGTGGATAAGACAAAGCATCTTGCAAGCAATAGCAGAACAAAGTCGTATCATCAGATTACCACTAAACCAAGTAAGCTCTGTCAATAAAATCAATAAGATATTGACACAGTTTGAACAAGAGAACGAACGCCGTCCGAGTATTGATGAGATAGCACAGAATACTGATATACCAGAAGACAAGATTGTTGATGCAATGAAAGTTAATTCACGTCATGTCTCGGTAGATGCTCCATTCTATGACGACGAGCAAAGTAGCTTACTTGACGTTATTCCTAATGATAACACACCATCAACTGATAAAGAGTTGGTTGAAGAGAGTCTACGGGAAGAAATTGGAAGAGCTTTTACAGATTCTTGAGGATAGAGAGAAGGTGGTTATAGAGGCTTACTTCGGAATTAACCAACGTGAAATGACATTGGAAGAGATAGGAAGTAAATATAATCTCACACGTGAACGGGTAAGACAAATTAAAGAAAAAGCAATAAGACGCCTACGCCAACTATCCAATAGCAAGGTTTTGAAGGCTTATTTAGGACAATAACATTAACATTGTAAGATATTAATTTAAGATGAAATTACGTCAGGTATTAATTATAGCAGTACTCCGCTGGGATGGGTAAATAGTAGTAACGCAAAAGGATACAAGCCTGCAAAGGTATATATGTTTGGTTTTGCAGCCTCTTTTAATGATTCAACGGTTTATATGACCAATATTCAGAAGGTGGATGCCTACCTTGCAAACGACCGTACTAAGTTCCTTGCTAATCGTGAAGACTATTCATATCAACTCCGTTATTACCTTCAGAACAATGGTTTGGTAAGCTATCCAACTTGCGTTACGATGTATGCTGAGAATGAGAATAAAGCTATGAAACAGTTCACAGCTTTGAAAAATAAATACGAAAAGGGTAAGAAGAAATATATAGTTAAGTCTATCTCTGATGCAGAGTTCAGCTATAAGACTATAACACCAGACAACTATACTCCAAACGAAGAGACACAAGTGAATACTAAAACCACAAAGTCAAAGTAAGCAGAGCCTCTAAAGATGGAAATAAATAACTTCAGAATAGCAGACTTTGATATACAGATTATATTCCGTGAGACTGATGTCAACGGAATGCACTTGCTAAGTTCGTTTGAACCTTTCAGAATCAAAGAGGTTTCAGAGAATGTCTTTTTCCGCTTAACGGTTGACGATACGCTTCGACCTGTTCCAAAGGAAAGGAGACAACGTATCCGTGCTTTCGATACAGGAAATGGTGATACCATTGTTGATCGTGTTGATGATGGTAGCTATCAGTATATTATCAAGGACATTAATGGCTCTGATTGTTGTCTGCTACAGAGTAATAAAGACTTCTCTGACTGTCGTTGTGCACTCAATGGCAACAAGAATATGCGCACCTTTGGACTTAATAATGCATTGATGCTTATCTTTGCCTTTGCTGGTGCACATAAGAAAACCTTGCTGATTCACGCATCTCTTGTTCGTAACAATGGCTATGGCTATGCCTTCATTGCCAAGAGCGGAACAGGTAAGTCAACCCAGGTTAGTATGTGGCTACGCTATATTCCAGGCAGTGACCTCATGAACGATGACAATCCTATCGTGAGAATCATTGATGGAGAAACATGGATATATGGTAGCCCATGGAGTGGTAAGACACCATGCTATCGCAATGTCAAGGCTCGTTTAGGTGCTATTACACGTATTGACCGCGCTACAACAAACTCTGTTGAGAAGCCCAATCCTATTGCAGCATTTGCTTCACTACTCCCCTCTTGCTCCAGCATGAAGTGGGATTCAGACATTTACAATGGCGTTTGTGATACTATTACAAAGATTGTAGAAGCTGGGAGGATATTTACGCTACATTGCTTGCCTAATCAAGAAGCAGCAGAAGTGTGCTATCAAACCGTAACGAAAAGATAAAACTTATGTCAAAAACAGTACTTACGACTTCTGAAATCCAGTTTGCGAATGCAGAGTTTCTACCAGAAGTTGTCAAGATGTTAAATGAAGGACATACTGTTACGTTACGCCTTCGTGGCTATTCTATGCGTCCTTTCCTTGAAAATGACCGAGACAAGGCTTTGTTGGTAAAGCCTACAACGATAAAAGTTGGCGACCCAGTCTTAGCGGAGATAACGCCACGACACTTCGTCTTACATCGTATTGACAGCATAGAAGGTGACAACGTTACCTTACGCGGTGATGGCAACCTTGGTGTTGAGCATTGTAAGAAAGAGAATATTGTTGGAGCAGTCATTGGTTTCTACCGTAAAGGACGAAATAAAATGGATACTACAGATGCTTGGAAATGGAAGTCATATAGCTTTTATTTGGACTCGACTTCGTCCAATCCGAAGATATTTATTAGGTATTTACAGACGTATCTGGATTCCTATCTTTGGCACCATTTAATGGAATATAAAAAGAAAGATAATAATATAAACTATCAATAAGAATGAAAGTAAAGAATGGCTTCAACCTCCGTGAAGTATGCGGAGAACATATTATCGTTGCAGAAGGAGATGAGAATATTGACTTCAGCAATATTATATCTATGAACGAAAGTTCTGCATACTTATGGGAAGAGGTGCAGAAGATGGATTCTTTTACAGTAGATAACCTCGTAGAGTTAATCTGCAATCAATATGAAATTGACGAGGATACGGCTCGCAAGGATGCCACAATACTTGCTGCACAATGGGGTACTGCGGGTATCATCGAGGGTGAAGACATCCCTGCAGATGATTCTGCTGTTAAGAAGGAAACAATCTCTGAGAAAGTTGATTCTACACACCTCGAGGCAGCTACAAGCGAAGAAAAGCCTAAAAAGAAAGGCTTCTTTGAGCGTCTCTTTGGTTAAAGAGCAAACTGAAAACTATTATAAATAAAAAACTCGGACACTGATTATATCAATTCAGTGCCCGAGTTTTTTATTTATTAGTGCTATCTGATAGAACTTTGAATAATATATTCGTCCATACGACATCACCTTTTGATTTACAGTTATCTGATAGAACAACTCCTTTCTACCAACAATTTGTTCCCCTGATAATATCATATTACACTCCACTAAGTACTCAACACCATTGGTGTTTACCATCCGCACATGACGTGTTAAGCATCAGCACACTATGTGTTGAGCAATACACATCAGTAAAAGATGAATTAAAAGCCCCTTGCCATCATCATAATATGTAGTAAGACACGCATGGTTCATTTATACATAAGGGTGCTTTTGCGAACAGCACAGTTCTTTTATCAGCGCCTATTACAGGTTCTCGATAAACCATTCAGCAACCTGTCTCAGCAAGTGATTACGTGTGTTACCACCATAAATACCATGGTTACGATTGGTATAAAAGATTCTCCTTGAAATCCTTATCAGCTTGAACCAAAGCCTCAGAATACTCAAAGGCATTCTGCGGTTGTACATTATCGTCCGCCAAACCATGACATATTAAAAAGCTTACCATGGAGTTTCTCTGCCCGATTGATTGGATTAATAGCATAACCTGCAGCATTCTCTTGTGGTGTACGCATATAACGCTCAGTATAAACAGAGTCATAATAGCGCCAGTTCGTTGGTGGAGCAATAGCTACACCTGCCTTGAACGCATTACGTCCCTCGCTCATACTCATCAATGTATTGAAACCTCCAAAGCTCCAACCCCATATTCCAATACGCGAAGCATCGACATAGCTTTGCTTGCCCAACCACAATGCAGCTTCTGCCTGATCCTTTGATTCCAAGTCGCCAAGCTTCAAATAAGTACACTTCTCAAACTCTGCACCACGCGCACCAGTACCACGACCATCTACAGTAACAACGATATAACCTTTTTGTGTTAAGTAATAGTCAAACATTGCACCACTACCCATAGACCCAACGCCCCAGTTGTCGACAACCTGCTGACTACCCGGACCACTATACTGGTGCATAATTACAGGATACTTCTTTGTTGCATCGAAGTTAGCAGGTTTCACCATCCAGCCATTAAGTTTCACACCTTCAGAGGTTGTAAATGTAAAGAACTCAACACCAGTGTTACCATACTTTGCCAACTTTGCCTGCAGTTCATTATTATTAAGCACCTCACGTATCTCCTTACCTTTGTTATCATAGATAGCAAATACGTATGGATGATTGCTATCGCTCCATGTATTGAGGAAATACTTATAATCGCCTGAGAACGAAGCAACATTCCATCCGCAAGACGAGCAGAAAGACAAGTCAACTTACCCGACTTGTCTGCAACATATATCTCACGCTGCATTGGCTTACGTGCTGCTGCTTGGAAGTAGGTATTTCCAGTCTTCTCATCATATCCATAGATTTCAGTTACGTCATAGTTCCCCTTATCAATCTGCCGTAAAAGCTTACCATCCTTATTATATAAGTAAAGGTGCATATAGCCATCACGGTCAGAAGGAACAAGAATATAATCCTTCATGATGTTAATACCCTCCATAGCTTCTTCCTTCACATACTTAGGTACACTCTCCTTTATCAGTAGATTACATGTACCTGTGAGGGGATTAGCAGCATAGAGGTTCAACTCGTCCTGATGACGGTTCATTGTATAGAGGATAATTCTATTTGCATCAAAGGTAGACTTGATGCGTGGAATATAACCATCTGCCGCTAATGGTAAATCATATTTACGCACAGTACCATCACTCAAGCTATAAGACCATGCACTAACCTTTGAGTTGGCTTCGCCAGCCTTTGGATATTTATAGCTGTAATCACCAGGATAGATATCAAACATATCATATGCAGGGTGAGAACCTTTGTAAAACTGTAGAGTATAACTCTTTACCTCACTCTCGTCATATCTAATCCAACTTAGCGTCTTGCTATCTGCACTCCAAGCAAGTGCATTATTAAAGCCGAACTCCTCTTCATTCACCCAGTCAGGTAAACCATTGATTACCTTATTGAACTCACCATCCGTTGTAACCTGCTTAACGCTCTCTCCATCTGTAATATAGATATTATTCTGATGAACATAAGCAATCTGACGACCATCTGGAGAGAAAGTAGGAATCTGCTCAGAGCCATCTTTTGACAGTTTTTTTAACTGTTTTGTCTTTACATCATAGAGATAAAAGTCTGCTGTAAACGAACGACGATAGATACGATTTGTATTCGTTTGTAATAACAGTCGACTTCCATCAGATGAGATCTGATAATCATCAAAGGATTTTAATTGTTCACCCTTGGCATCAGCGAGGTCAAAGATAACCCCTGTAGAGCTACCTGTTTTAAAAGAATACTTAACTACCTGACGACCATCAGACGAGATTTGTGCATACTCAGAAGTTCCTTTTAAAGGATTAACGCCCGAGATACGCTTAGTTGCAAAAGCACCATTAGTAATGTCTTTCAAAGAGATAGGTTCTCCAGCCATCAACTGAAGTACGGTTAGCATTGTTGCAAACAGAAGTAATATACGTTTCATAAATTCAAGTTTTAACAGCACAAAAATATAAAATATTCCGTATATTTGCAAAAGAATGGAACAATATTATTGCGATTTCGGGAACTGGTTGCGCTCTCAGTTCCCTTATAAAGTACAGAAGATATCGGTTAATGCTGGCTTTACTTGCCCTAACCGAGACGGAAGGATTGGCCGTGGTGGTTGCATTTACTGCAATAATCAGACATTCAATCCTGCTTATTGCGATAATGGAAAGAGTGTAACCCAACAGCTTGAAGACGGCAAACGATTCTTTTCAGGCAAGTATCCTGAAATGAAATATCTTGCTTATTTCCAAGCTTATACCAATACATACGGCACTAATGACCATATTAAAAAGCTCTATGAGGAAGCACTTGCTGTGGAGGATGTGGTTGGACTCGTTATCGGTACACGTCCCGACTGTATCAATGATGACCTCTTAGATTACTTTGAAGAACTAAATCGCCGCACATTCCTCATCGTTGAGTATGGCGTGAAACCTGCAATGATGAGACATTACGACTGGTTAATCGCGGGCATGACTTTGCTTGCGCACGTAAAGCTATAGAAGAGACTGCCCGACGTGGTATCCGTGTCGGTGCACATATCATTCTCGGACTACCTGGTGAAGATGCAAAAGAGAGTTTAAGACAAGCTCCAATCATCTCTTCTCTTCCCTTAACGACATTGAAGATTCATCAGTTACAGATTATTCGTGGAACTCGTCTGGCAAAGATGTACGCTGAAAAGCCATTTCACCTTTATACAGTTGAGGAGTATATCAAGCTCATAGCAGATTACATCAGCCTTCTTCGCCCCGACCTTGTACTCGAACGCTTTGTCAGTCAGAGTCCTCCCGACCTCCTCATAGCACCCAAATGGGGACTGAAAAACTATGAGTTTACACATCGCCTTCATAACTATATGAAGGAGAAGTTGAATAATAATGCTCAATCTGACAAATGAAAAGAAAGCATCAACGCTCAATAGCCTATCTTGTTATCGCACTGTTAGGAATCTCTTTATGGCATGTATGGAAGAGTAGCAAGATTGCTGAGAACCCAGCTTACACTAAAGGTGTAGTCAACAAGCTTTTATAAAATTCAGCGCAACTCCTTACTACTCCTATTCATATAACGTAGATCAGAAGACCTATGAAGGTAGGGGTAAACAATATGGAGAATATGAAAGTCTGCATATTGGTGACACTATCACCGTTTATTATCAAAAAAATAACCCAAGTAACAGTGAAGCTTACATAAGAAATAATAAACAATAGTCATAATCTTATACCTATTCTTATATTTGACTCTATCAAAATATGGAGTGATAAGAATAAACCTATTACATAATAAGACACACAGATAAGCAGAGAGAAGACGAAGTTAAAAACAAAACATGGAGGTTCCGACGAAACCAAAAAGCGATAGAGATGTTCTACACAGATTATTAACATCTTTGTTATTTTGCCAATAAACATTGCAATTATGCTCCTTTGCCCCCTAATCCTTCGGTGATACTATATAAATTTTAACATAGAAAGACTAAGAAATATATTGACAAAACAGTTAAAGCAAAGGTAGAAAAATAGACTAAAAGTGATTTGTTTTAGCACCCCTGTAAGTTTCTTACTATCAACAAGTTGCAAGGATAGATTTAAAAAGGTGCTTAGTAAGGCTTCAAAAGGGCGTTAGTTAGACCTCAAAAGGGCATCTTTTGCAAGTCAATTGGGCGTTATTTGCGCTCCGTTTGTTGGTCTATATAAAATCGATATACGAAAATTACGGACAAAAAAGCGTCTTTAAAACTTGGGAATGACAAGATTTACCTTTTGCATTTAGCATTATAAGAAATATTATACAGAGCAGTTTTAAGTTTCTTACTGAGAACTTAGAGTTGCTATGTGTACCTTAATTATATAATTATTTTAGTTTATCACTCTATATATTGGATGAGCCTTATATCTTTTCTTTATCTTTAGATGTAACAACCAGATATATTATACGAAAGAGTTTTCTATACTCTTTGGGGCATACTTGCTTGTGTTTGTGCATTAATATACTGTAAGTGACAAGAGAACTAATCATTAAGAAACACGACTCCTTCCTCCCTTTCCTCCCTTTTCAAGAAACGAATAGCTGACAAATTGTCCAACATAAGCGACAATTTGACACAAAACGCCTATAGGCACAAGGTTTGATATATAGGCAATAGAAACAAAAAATAAGAACAAGTTCCGAAACCTATTATAAAGGTGTAGGAGCTACAGGAAGGAGATTTGAATATGACATTTGAGAAATTTACAATTAAAGCACAAGAAGCTGTTCAGAGTGCAATAAACATTGCACAGCGAAATGGACAGCAGACCATTGAGCCAGTGCACATATTAGCTGGTGTAATGGATAAAGGAAAGGACGTAATAAATTACGTCTTCCAGAAAATTGGCGTCAACGCACAAGCTGTGGAGAGTGCCATTCAGAATGAGATGAGCCACTTACCAAAAGTATCTGGTGGTGAACCCTACCTCTCTTCTGAAACCAATCAGGTGATGCAGCGTACAGTAGAGACCTCCCAGAAGATGGGTGACGAATTCGTTAGCATCGAACCGATGCTGCTCGCCTACTTGCGGTAAACTCAACTGCAAGCCGTATTTTGAAAGATGCGGGTTGTACTGAGAAGGAAATGACAGCTGCTATCAATGATCTTAGACAAGGTCAGAAGGTACAGTCACAAAGTGGTGATGAGAATTATCAGTCATTACAGAAATATGCACGCAACCTTATCGAGGATGCACGTGCAGGAAAACTCGACCCAGTGATTGGTCGTGATGAGGAGATTCGAAGAGTATTGCAGATCCTTTCTCGTCGTACAAAGAACAACCCTATTCTCATTGGTGAGCCAGGTACTGGTAAGACAGCTATCGTTGAGGGTTTAGCAGAGAGAATCGTTCGTGGTGATGTACCAGAAAACTTAAAGGACAAGCAACTCTACTCATTGGATATGGGTGCGATGTTGGCTGGTGCTAAGTACAAAGGTGAGTTCGAGGAGCGTCTTAAGAGTGTTGTTAAGGAGGTGATGCAGGCTGATGGTAACATCATTCTCTTCATTGACGAGATTCACACACTTGTTGGTGCAGGTGGTGGCGAAGGTGCCATGGATGCTGCAAACATCCTTAAACCAGCCTTAGCACGTGGCGAATTGAGAGCTATCGGTGCAACAACACTGAATGAATATCAGAAGTATTTTGAGAAAGATAAGGCCCTTGAGCGTCGTTTCCAGACCGTATTAGTAGATGAACCAGACGAGTTGGATGCCATCTCTATCCTTCGTGGATTGAAGGAACGTTATGAGAATCATCACAAGGTACGTATCCAAGATGATGCTTGTATCGCAGCTGTTAAGCTTTCTGAGCGTTATATCTCAGACCGTTTCTTGCCTGATAAGGCTATCGACTTGATGGATGAGGCAGCAGCAAAACTGCGTATGGAGCGTGACTCTGTACCAGAGGAGTTGGATGAAATCAGTCGTAGATTGAAGCAGCTTGAGATTGAGCGTGAGGCTATTAAGCGTGAGAACGACACAGAGAAGATTGCACAACTCGACAAGGAAATCGCTGAACTCAAAGAGCAGGAACATGGCTTCCGTGCAAAGTGGGAAGGCGAACGTGGACTGGTGAATAAGATTCAGCAGGACAAACAAGAGATTGAACAGCTCAAATATGAGGCTGACCGTGCCGAGCGTGAGGGTAATTACGAGCGTGTTGCCGAGATTAGATACTCACGACTAAAGCAATTAGAAGACGATATCAAGAACATCCAACAGCAGTTGCAAGCCACACAAGATGGGCAAGCAATGGTGCGCGAGGAGGTTACAGCAGATGATATCGCTGAGGTTGTGAGCCGCTGGACGGGCATTCCTGTCACACGAATGTTACAGAGTGAGAAGGATAAACTACTCCACTTGGAGGATGAACTACACAAACGTGTCATCGGACAAGATGAGGCTATCACAGCTGTAGCAGACGCAGTTCGTCGCTCACGTGCAGGATTGCAAGATCCGAAGAAGCCTATTGCTTCCTTCATCTTCTTAGGTACAACGGGTACTGGTAAGACTGAGTTGGCAAAGGCATTGGCTGATTATCTCTTCAATGACGAGTCTATGATGACGCGAATTGATATGAGTGAGTATCAAGAGAAGTTCAGTGTAACTCGACTCATCGGTGCGCCTCCAGGATATGTAGGCTATGATGAGGGTGGTCAGTTGACTGAGGCTGTACGCCGCAAGCCTTACTCTGTCGTACTCTTTGATGAGATTGAGAAGGCACATCCTGACGTATTCAATATTCTTTTGCAGGTGTTGGACGATGGTCATCTGACAGACAATAAGGGACGAACAGTGAACTTCAAGAATACGATTATCATCATGACGTCTAATCTTGGTTCACAATACATCCAGCAACAGTTTGAACATCTTAACGACACTAACCGTGAGGAGGTAATCGATAAGGCAAAAGTTGCAGTAATGGATATGTTGAAGAAGACAATTCGTCCTGAGTTCCTCAACCGTATCGACGAGACTATCATGTTCTTGCCATTGACAAAAGAGCAGATTGGTGATGTTGTTCGTCTGCAGCTCGAAAGAGTTAAGGATATGTTAGAGCCACAGGGTATTGAACTTCAGTGGACTGACCCAGCCATCAACTATCTTTCAGATGTTGGCTACGACCCAGAGTTCGGTGCGCGTCCTGTCAAGAGAGCTATCCAGCGTTACGTATTGAACGACCTCAGTAAGTCATTGCTTGCAGGTACAGTCAACCGTGACAAGCCTGTCATCATCGACAGCTTCGGTGAAGGCTTAGTATTTAGAAACTAATATAAAAAGGGAGTGTGTCATTTGGCACACTCCTTTTTTTGTTTCATCCGATATTTCGAGTGATACTACTATAGATCTTTATGAGGTAAACCTCTGTTCTCCTTTAAGCTTCTTCGTGACCAACATGTTTTATTATCCTTAGAGATTCTACATGTCATAACCATCCGCACTATTGGTGTTCACCATCCGCACCATTGGTGCTGAGTATCCGCACGATGATATGACATGATAAAAAGGGTTATTGTGGTTTATCCACTATGGAGAGAAAATATTACCTTTGTCATATGAATAGTACCGAGATATTTACACAGGCTTTGAGCCTATCAGAAGCAACTTCTTAAAAGGAGGGCAAGGGGATTCGTAAATACAGAAAACTTTAAGTATATGGTCTATTTCATGACAGGGGAGCTTAAACTTAATTACCCACACGATTCGTTATAGAGCCGAATATTTTTTTGTAACTTTGTGCTATAAAACTTAAATACATTATCATTATGGCATCAAAAGCATATAACGTTCTATTTATTGTAGCAATGTTGTTGTTCAGTAGTTGCAGCGTATTCCGTGGACTCACACTCGATGGTCCTTCTGGTCCGGATATATATGAATATCAGAAGTTGGAACGAGACACTATTTTCAAAGGAAACAATCCGTTTCATTTTCCACTTGCTGCATCGCATCGTTGCATAGATAGAAGTATGCATATAACTCACAAAAAGACAGGAAATGCAGAGGAGATGCGAATAGATTCACTCGTTGAACAATGGTTTGGAAAAGATGGGCAATTGCTTATTATTCATAACGACAGTATTGTTTACGACCAATGGACAGAGCCTTTTTATCCAAGAAAGAATGCTACCATTTTCTCTGTTTCCAAATCGTTGACGGGGCTTCTTTGTGGTATTGCCGTAGACGAAGGTTATATCAAGAGCGTAGACGACTATGTAACTGATTATATTCCAGAATTGGCACAATACAATGCTACATTCAAAAAGTTACGGATTGTCCACCTACTGAATATGCAGGCTGGTTTCGATTTTTACGAGGACTATGAATTGACTCTAAAAGGTTTATTTAAAATATTCAAGATAACTCAACTGCAATATGGGCACGACTTCACCCGACTTTTCCGACACATAAAGTTTAAAAGTCAGCCTGGCGAGAAATATGAATATAACAGTTTAACAACAGCTCTACTCTCTTGGATTATTGAACGAGCTACGGGTAAAACCTATGCAAACTATATGAGTGAGAAGGTATGGAAACCATTAGGTATGGAACGCGATGCATGGATTACAATAGACAGTCATAAGCATCATCACACACAAGGCTTTGGAGGTATTGCTACAAACGTGTATGACCTTGCAAAAATAGGAAGATTATATTTGAATGGTGGTACATGGAATAGGAAGCAGATTGTCAGCAAGGAGTGGATAGACAAGAGCTTAGAAAAGACTACCGAGAATAAAGGTTATCATTATTGCTGGTACCATCAGTATCGCGATAACAATGCCGATAACTCTTCTTTCTATGCGTTTGGTGTCGGACACCAATTCATTTATATTAATCAGAAGAAGAATGTAATTATTGCCCGAATAGGAAACAACTACAATTGGATGGGGTGGGAAATGTCATTTTTCGACTCCTTATGCGACAAATTGTTCTAAACAAAATAAGTAGTTAAAATTCTGAATATATTTTTGTAGGTAATGACAAGTAATACTACACAAAATATCCCGAAAATTTATGAAAAAAATATTTTTTTGCCGGTTAAACTTGGGATAAGATCCTTACTGTCAAAAAAACGAGTCCGCCTCAGAAACGCTATTTCTCACATTCATTATAATATCCCTATTTTTTTCTACAATGAAAGAAATCCTCAAAATGAAAGTTCCTGTCACTTGTGTCACAAGAGAACAGCATATAACCTACTGATTTGTAGCGCATTTGCACAAAGTGTTAAAAAGTGACAGCAAAATGAAATTAAAAAAATACTATAGTTATATCGTTACATTTTTTTAAAAGAGAAAACAACTTTTCATTTCTCAAAGAGAACAACATATAAACAAAATTATTAGACGCACCCAACTCTTACGTTAACAAGATTAATATCTCTTCTCACGTAAAAGTAATTCTATCATAAAACCATAGTGTATAGCACTAAGAGCCTTCTACTCATAGTAAAAAGAAGCTGTAAAAGTAGAGAACGAATATAAAAAGCGTTGCTTTACACTTAACGATAAAGGTGTTCAAGACTGCATATTACATACTTCTTACCGTGTATTAAAAACATAAACTTATAAACAAACTATCTATAACAAATCTTGCAAGGAGTAAAAGCCTTTTTGACTTTGCCGCACTCACAGAAAGGCTTTTTATACTGCCAGAGCATCTATTAAGACCACGACAATTTGGGCTTGAATGATACTTTCTTGCCTTTGGTCCCGTACAAATGTAAACCGTTCCAGACTGGATATCCGTATTTCTCTTTGTAGAAGCAGTCGTTCCTCCTATCGTAGAGAACAACGCAAGTGCTATAAACGCTGATTTAATAAATTGCATATTGATATAAAGTAAGATTGTTGTAATGAACTAAGTAAATTAGAAGTGAGAGCGAAAGGTAAAGGCTCTACCTCTTTTGGTATACATTTATAAAATATAAAAATAGGCGGTATACCTACGTAACAACATGGTATACCGCCTAAAAAATATATTTCTAAGAAATTACTTCATTTCTTCCACCGCTGCTTGTGCCGCAGCAAGTCTTGCGATAGGCACGCGGAATGGAGAGCAGCTAACGTAGTTAAGACCTACACGATGGCAGAACTTAACAGAACTTGGCTCACCACCATGCTCACCACAGATACCACACTTGAGGTTCTTGCGAGTCTTGCGGCCCTTCTCAACGCCCATTTGAATTAACTGACCAACACCCTTCTGGTCGAGAACCTGGAATGGGTCAACATCGAGAATCTTCTTCTCCAAATAGCTTGGCAAGAAGCTTGCGATGTCGTCACGGCTATAACCGAAGGTCATCTGAGTCAAGTCATTTGTACCGAAGCTGAAGTATTCAGCCTTCTGTGCAATAACATCAGCTGTCAAGCAGCACGAGGAATCTCAATCATCGTACCCACCTTGAATTCAACCTCAACGCCTTCCTTCTTGAAAAGTTTATTTGCAGTCTTGCGAATAATGTTCTCTTGAATATCCAACTCATTAACAATACCTACCAATGGTACCATAATCTCTGGCTTAGGATTGAAGCCTTCCTTCTTCAACTGAACAGCTGCACCAAGGATAGCCTTAGTCTGCATTGCAGTAATCTCTGGGAATGTATTACCCAAACGGCAACCACGAAGACCCAACATTGGGTTGCTCTCAGAGAGTGCACTTACACGACTCTGAATAAACTGAACACTAACGCCCATCTCTTCAGCCATGACTTCCTGTCCCTTAAGGTCATGTGGAACAAACTCATGCAAAGGAGGATCGAGCAGACGGATGTTAACTGGTAAACCGTCCATACACTTCAAGATACCATAGAAGTCCTGCTTCTGATAAGGCAAGAGCTTGTCAAGTGCTCTTTCACGCTCCTCAGTAGTGTTTGCGAGAATCATCTCACGCATAGCCTTAATCTTCTCGTTCTCAAAGAACATGTGCTCTGTACGGCAAAGACCGATACCAACAGCACCGAAGTTGCTTGCTACTTCTGCATCGTGTGGAGTATCTGCGTTGGTACGAACAACCAACTTGCTATACTTCTTACAAAGATCCATCAGCTCAGCGAAGTCACCTGTTACCTCAGCTGGACGAGTCTTAACCTCACCGAGATAAACTTCACCTGTTGAACCATTCAAAGAGATATAGTCACCCTCACGGATAATAGTTCCGTCAATCTCTAAGGTACGCGCCTTATAGTCGACCATGATTGCACCAGCACCACTGACACAGCACTTACCCATACCACGAGCAACAACGGCAGCGTGTGAAGTCATACCGCCACGAGCTGTCAAGATACCCTCAGCAGCAGACATACCTGCGAGGTCCTCTGGAGATGTTTCAATACGAACCATGATAACCTGACGACCATCCTCATGCCACCTTGTAGCATCGTCAGCGAAGAATACAACCTGACCACTTGCAGCACCTGGAGAAGCTGGCAAACCACGTGTCAACACATGAGCCTGAGCCAATGCCTCCTTATCGAAGACTGGGTGGAGGAGTTCGTCGAGTTTGTTTGGCTCACAACGCATAAGCGCTGTCTTCTCATCAATCTCACCTTCATGAAGCAGGTCCATAGCAATCTTAACCATTGCAGTACCTGTACGCTTACCATTACGAGTCTGGAGGAACCAAAGCTTACCTTCTTGTACTGTAAACTCCATATCCTGCATATCATGGTAGTGCTTCTCCAACTTATCTTGGAGTGCATAGAGCTGCTTGTACAACTCAGGCATAGCCTCTTCCATTGAAGGATATTTAGTTGCACGAGTCTCTTCGTCAATATTTTGCTGTGCAGCCCAACGGAGTGAGCCTTCTTTTGTAATCTGCTGTGGAGTACGGATACCTGCAACAACATCCTCACCCTGTGCATTGATAAGATACTCACCATTGAAGAGATTCTCACCAGTACCAGCATCACGAGAGAAGCAAACACCTGTTGCAGATGATTCTCCCATATTACCGAATACCATTGCCTGAACAGTTACTGCTGTACCCCACTCTTGTGGAATACCCTCCATCTTACGGTAAAGGATAGCACGCTCGTTCATCCATGAATCAAACACAGCACAAATAGCACCCCACAACTGCTCCATTGGATCATCAGGGAAGTCCTTACCAGTCTGCTCCTTGATAGCCTTCTTGAAGAGAGCAACAAGTTGCTTCAAGTCTTCAACAGTCATCTCGCTGTCGAGCTTAATGCCACGCTCAGCCTTAACCTGCTGAATAATTGCCTCAAATGGATCAATATCTTCCTTGTTTACAGGCTTCATACCCAAAACAACATCACCGTACATCTGTACAAAACGACGGTAACTATCGTAAGCAAAACGCTCGTTACCGGTCTTCTCAATCAATCCAGCAACCACTGCGTCATTAAGACCAAGGTTAAGGATTGTATCCATCATACCTGGCATAGAAGCACGTGCACCAGAACGTACACTCATCAGGAGAGGATTAGCTGGATCACCGAAGGTTGAATTCATCAAGCTTTCTACATGCTTAACACTATTCTCTACTTCTGCCTTCAGCAAGCCTACTACAGTCTCTTTACCTTTCTCATAATACTCAGTACATACATCAGTGGTAATTGTGAAACCTGGAGGAACAGGTACACCGATGAGGTTCATCTCAGCCAGATTGGCACCCTTGCCACCAAGGAGATTTCTCATATCAGCCTTACCCTCAGCCTTACCATTACCAAAGGTATAAACTCTCTTTTCGTTCATAAGTTAAATGATAATGAATTTTAGTTATTTCTATAGTGCAAATATACCAATAAATAGGTAAAGTAACAAACTTTTCTATAAAAATTGCTATCTTCACCTTACATTTTTGCTTTGTTAGCGAACACAGACTTGATAAAAACTATCAAGCAGACTACAAACGGGAAAAAATTAGTAACTTTGCAGCGAAATACAAAACAGATTATGAGTAGAAAAAGAAAGCCATTACCCATTCTGGAGAATGTCACAATAGAAGCTGTGGCGGCCGAAGGTAAATGTGTTGCACATGTTGATGATAAAGTTATTTTTGTTCCTTTTGTTGTACCAGGAGACGTAGTTGACCTTCAGGTGCGTAAGAAGAAACGTAGTTATTGTGAAGCTACAGTCATTCGCTTCATCAGTAAAAGTGCTGTACGTCAGGAACCTATGTGTGAACACTTTGGCATCTGTGGTGGATGTAAGTGGCAAAACCTTCCTTACGAAGAACAGTTGAAAGCAAAGCAACAACAAGTATATGATCAACTGAGTCGTATCGGTAAGGTTGAGCTCCCTGAGTTTCGCCCAATCATGGGTTCAGTACACACCAAGGAATATCGCAACAAGCTCGAATTTGGTTGTGCTAATAAGCGTTGGTATACAGAAGAGGAGTTAAAAGCTCTGCCAGAAGGCGTAGGCTTGGCTAAAGGAGCTATCGGCTTCCATATTACAGGTGCCTTCGACAAGGTATATCCTATAGAGAAATGCTGGTTGATGGACGACCTCTGCAACGAGATTCGCAAGGATATCCGGGACTATGCACTCTCTACTGGAATGAAATTCTACGATATCCGTGCACAACATGGTTTATTGCGAGATATTATGGTGCGCAACTCTAATACAGGCGAATGGATGGTACTTGTACAGTTCCACTATGACGAGGAGGGAGACGATGAGCGCGCGAAAGCATTAATGCAGCATATTGCAGATCGTTTTCCGCAAATCACTTCACTCTTCTACGTTGATAATCAGAAAGGTAACGATACATTCAACGACCTTGAACTAACACTTTTCAAAGGTAATGACCATATCTTTGAAACGATGGAAGACTTAAGATTCAAGGTGGGACCAAAGAGTTTCTACCAGACCAATACCGAACAGGCATATCACCTCTATTCTGTTGCACGCGAATTTGCCAACCTTACAGGTAACGAGCTTGTATATGACCTCTATACAGGTACGGGTACAATTGCTAATTTCGTAGCAAAGAAAGCTCAGAAAGTAATTGGTATTGAATATGTTCCAGAGGCTATAGAGGATGCAAAAGTAAACTCTGAGGTTAATAAGATTGATAACACGCTTTTCTATGCAGGTGACATGAAAGACATTCTGACCGAAGACTTCATCCACGAGCATGGACGCCCAGACGTTATCATCACTGACCCTCCACGTGCAGGTATGCACCCAGACGTTGTGAACGTTATACTCGGAGCAAGTCCAAAGCGAATTGTTTACGTTAGTTGTAACCCTGCAACACAAGCACGTGACCTTGCTCTGCTCGATGTAGACTATAAAGTTTCTGCCGTCCAACCTGTAGACATGTTCCCACATACACCACACGTTGAGAACGTTGTTTTATTGGAGAAACGATAAAAGACAGTAAACTACATATTTAAAGATTGCCCACTATTCCAGCCAAAGGAGTTATCCTTTACAGCGACTGACATAGTGGGTAATTTCACCTTAATATATAGAAAGCCCTTATCTTCAAACTCTAACCAAGAAAAAGACACGACAAAAGCAGCATAATATTTTGTTATTATTTGATAAAATACTATCTTTGCATCATCAATAGCCGAGTTATCAACCTAAAATATTATCATTACCTAAATTCATAGAGTTATGAGAAAAACAATTATCCTATCAGCAATGATGCTATGCTCACTTCTCGGTAAAGCACAGGAAGCACCAAAGTGGATTAATAACGTAAAATTGTCTGGCTTCGGTATCGTTCAGTACCAATACAATGGTATGAACAACAACAAGTCAAATAGTTTCAACCTCCGCTTAGGCCGTGTATCACTTGATGGTCGTATCCTTGAAGATTGGGCTTGGAAAGCACAGTTACAGTTCAACGGAAACACATCTACATTGGGCGCATCACCACGATTAGTCGACCTCTTTATTGAATGGCAGAAGTATGATTTCTTCCGTGTTAAAGCAGGACAGTTCAAGAATCCATTCACTTTTGACAACCCTATCCATCCTATCGACCAGGGATTTATGAGTGTAGCACAAGGTGTTCAGAAATTAGCAAGTTTCTCAGACCGAGCTGGTGCACATCCATCTAACGGACGTGACATCGGTGTACAGATACAAGGCGATTTCCTAAAGACAGCCGCAGGTAGAAATCTTGTTCACTATCAGGTAGGTGTATTCGATGGTCAAGGTATCAACGTAAAAGATGTTGACCAACAGAAGAATATCATTGGTGGTGTATGGGTAATGCCTGTTGAAGGCATGCGCTTAGGCTGGTTCGGATGGACTGGTTCGTATGCTCGCAAGGGAACATGGACAGACGCAGCTGGCGCTACACACACAGGTGTACGTAGTCTGCAACAACGACGCTATGCCTTCTCTGCAGAATACAAAGTTAACGATTGGACCATACGCTCTGAATACGTACATTCTACTGGTAATGCCTTCGCTAAAGCACTGAGCAACACAGATGCTTCGGCAGCTACAGACTGCAGTCTTAGTGCAGATGGAGACAAAGCTCAGGGTGTTTATGCTTTAGTCATTGCGCCTATCATTCCTAAGAAGCTACATGCCAAGGCACGTTACGATATGTATCAGCCATCTGATGGTGCTGAAAAACAGCGTACACAATACGACTTAGGACTTGACTACGAGTTCACTAAAAACCTTGCATTGAGTGGTATTTATTCTTATGTTCATGATCGTTCTATGAATAGTACGGGTAAACCAAACTATTCAATGTTTGACTTAGAATTAAGTTTTCGCTTTTAAAATAAAGAAAAATTAAAGAAAATCACGGATACATTAGGTTGTATCCGTGTTTTTTTGTATCTTTGCCGAAGTTATGATAAACAAATATTAACAAACGAAGGTTGTAAGTATTCACGATAAAACATCCTCGTACAAACTCTAAAACATGACAAGACATCAGCACATCGACTATCAGACAGGAGGAATCAAACCTCCTTCTTCATCAGCGGCACGCCGTCGTAAGGTTTTTAATAAGGTAATGAAGATTGTTATGACATTCTTTGCCTTAGCAGTTGTTGGCTTGGCTTACTGGATGTATCACAACTAAGCCTATTAATTCTTTTTAACCAACAAAAATCAAACGTCTACGTCTTATTCAGCTATTTTTAGCTGAATAAGTCCGAATTTGTAAGTAAATACAAGCTCACAACATCATGGAAATGTTATTTTTAAAAACTCTTTCTTGGTAAACATTTCCTATATAAGATTGTCATTAATAGCTTACTATAGTGTAATTAATGACAATTGAGGTCTTCTATTCCTCTTTATTTAATGATATCTGTATCCCAACACATATCGTGCGAAGCGCTAACACTATTCGTGCGGAGGGTAAACACAAGTTGTGTTGCAGGCTAACACATCACAAATAGAAACCTGATACTACTTCACATACTCTACTATAAGCAATTATTCAAGTACAAATATTATCTATCTTTGTGAACTATATGAAGATGATAATGAGAACCATCATAATCTATTCGCATCATTCTATTATGGAGTTCTTCCCAAGCAGATAAAGACAAGGCTACATGCCCCATCGTACGTCTCAAGTTAATCTCTACTACAGGGTGAAGCATAAAACTATCTTCTGCAGCAACAATCATCATGTCAACGCCTAACGGACCGCTATAAACACCTCGCAAATGATTGGTTAGCAACTGCTCTAAAGCTGAAATAACTTCATGTAACAGTTCATTCGATACATAAGTAGACAGAGTCGAATGTTTCTCAGCTTCGTCTGCAAGGCTATTACCTACATATGCACCGTTAACAGTATGGAATACAGACAGTCCTGCGTAATGGACTCCATCCGCATCCGCATAAAATTCTACACCAAAATCCTTCACCTTATTGTAATAAGGCTCTATCATTATACCGCCTTGCGTCTTTATCACATTCTTAGACCAATTAGCCAAGGCAGCATCCAAGACAGTATCAACATAGCGCACTCCTCTCCCACTGCTACTCCACGGAGCCTTTATCACAGCCTTACCCCAACTCTGAAGAATACGTTCTAATTCTATAATACTATCAACATAGGACGACTTACCAAGTAAAATAGGATGAATAAATTTCTCTTGTAGTTCCTTTAATACAGCAGAAGAGAACTGACGATTACTAAGTCTACGTACATTTGCAAGCACCTCATTATCAGGGAGTACAGATGACTTAATCCCCATCTGGCCCAACTGAAACTTAATAGAAGAATCCCATCCCCATGGCACAACCTTATCAATCTGTTCTAATAGACGATCTACACCTTTCTTATCAACAAAATTCACCTGCTTACCATAACGCTGAAGGCGAGAGGCATGCTGCTGAGCAGAACTCACGTTTTCCACAAGTACATAGTCACCTTCCGCTGCCCACAGAACAGGTAGGTAATCTAAATCATTGCGAAGCTGCCTACCTGCATGTGGAGCCGTAAAATACTTGTTATCATAAGCTAACGCTATATCATGTTCGGGGTTAAATACGTGTAATGTCATTGAAATCCTTTGTTAATGCTGTGCAAAGGTACATCAAACCAAATATAACACAAAATAAAAACAAAAAAATCATTTTTTTGCTATCTATAGTTTGCAAATTAAAGAAATTAATAGTAACTTTGCATGTGGATAATATATATAACGGGAACAAGATGGACGCATTCTTTCGCACGCATACTTACTTGGTGGAGCATGTAAATGCCCCAGTGCGTCGTCGTCTCATGGATGAGATTAATTGGGACGACCGCCTCATCGGCATCAAGGGTACGCGAGGCGTAGGTAAAACGACCTTCCTCCTACAATATGCCAAAAGAGCGCTATGGCGCTACTGATCGCCAATGCCTTTATGTAAATATGAATAACTTTTACTTCCAAGGCAGAGGTATAGCAGACTTCGCTGGCGAGTTTTATCGTAATGGCGGAAAAGTCTTGCTGATTGATCAAGTATTCAAACAGCCTGATTGGAGTCATGAACTCCGTCAATGCTATGACAATTATCCTGAGTTGAAGATAGTTTTCACAGGCTCAAGTGTCATGAGACTGAAAGAAGAGAACCCAGAGCTTAATGGCATTGTAAAGAGCTATAACCTGAGAGGTTTCTCTTTTCGCGAATACTTGAATTTACAAACAAACCAACAGTTTGAGCCTTACGCATTAAAGGATATTATAAACAACCACGAGGAGATAACAAGACATATTCTCTCAAAGGTTAGCCCGATGAAGTACTTTGCAGACTATATTCACCACGGCTTTTATCCCTTCTTCTTAGAACATCGTAACTTCTCAGAGAATCTGCTGAAGACGATGAATATGATGACAGAGGTAGATATCCTTCTCATCAAACAAATAGACTTGAAATATCTGACCAAGATTAAAAAGTTATTTTACCTTCTTGCCTTGGAAGGTCCTAAGGCTCCAAACATCAGCAACCTTGCTAAAGAAATCAACACAAGCCGTGCTACGGTAATGAATTATATCAAGAATCTTGCTGATGCACGACTTATCAACCTTGTATATCCAGTAGGACAAGAGTTTCCTAAAAAGCCTGCAAAGGTTATGTTACAGAACTCTAACTTGATATATGCCATCTACCCCATCCAACTTGATGAACAGCAGCTTATGGAGACATTCTTTGTAAATGCGTTACAAGAAGTATGCTCGGTAAATGAAGGTAATAAACAAGGCACATATATTATCAATCAAAAAGAAAAGTTTAAGGTATGTGATACTGGAAAGACTAAAAAGCGATTTAGCACAGACACAACCTATACTATATACAATACTGAGGTGGGAAAAGACAATCAAGTACCACTTTGGCTAATAGGTTTCCTATATTAGGCAAGACCAAAAACATTATAACAATATTCATTTAATAAATTTCAAAATGGCTAAAGAAAAGAAGTTTATCACTTGTGATGGTAACGAGGCCGCTGCTCACGTGAGCTACATGTTCTCTGAGGTAGCAGCTATCTATCCTATCACTCCATCATCTCCAATGGCTGAGCACGTAGACGAGTGGTCAGCACGTGGTCGTAAGAACCTTTGGGGTCAGACAGTAAGCGTTCAGGAGATGCAGTCAGAGGGTGGCGCAGCAGGTGCCGTACACGGTTCACTGCAGTCTGGTGCTCTCACGACAACCTTCACCGCATCACAGGGTCTTCTCTTGATGATTCCTAACATGTATAAGATTGCTGGTGAACTTTTGCCATGTGTATTCAACGTTTCAGCACGTACACTCGCAAGTCACGCTCTTTGTATCTTCGGTGACCACCAGGACGTAATGGCTTGCCGTCAGACAGGTTTCGCTATGTTCTGTTCAGGTTCTGTACAGGAGGTTATGGACCTCTCTGCAGTTCCTCACCTTGCTTCATTGAAGACATCAGTACCATTCATCAACTTCTTCGATGGTTTCCGTACATCACACGAGTATCATAAGATTGAGTGCCTTGATCAGGAAGATATCCGTCCATTGGTTGACGAGGAAGATATTAAGCGTTTCCGCGATCGTGCAATGACTCCAGAGCGTCCAGTAGTTCGTGGTACAGCTGAGAACCCTGAGACATTCTTCACACATCGTGAGGCATCTAACAGTGCTTACGAGAATGTAGCAGAGGTTGTTGAACACTATCTCGGCGAAATCTCAAAGATTACAGGCCGTGAGTATCACCTCTTCGATTACTATGGTGCTAAGGATGCAGAGAACATCATCATCTTGATGGGTTCAGCAACTGAGGCAGCTCGTGAGGCTATCGACTACTTGATGTCTCAGGGTAAGAAGGTTGGTATGATTGCTGTACACCTCTATCGTCCATTCTCAGTTAAGCACTTGCTCGCTGCAGTACCAAAGTCTGTTAAGCGTATCGCTGTTCTTGACCGTACTAAGGAACCAGGAGCAGAGGGTGAGCCATTGTACCTCGATGTTAAGAGTGCATTCTATGATGTTGAGAACAAGCCATTGATCGTTGGTGGTCGTTATGGTCTCGGTTCTTCAGATACAACACCAGCTAAGATTATCGCTGTTTATGACAACCTCGAGTTGCCAGAGCCAAAGAATCACTTCACTGTAGGTATCGTTGATGACGTAACCTTCACTTCTCTCCCAGAGGTTGAGGAGATTCCATTGGGTGGTGAAAGCACATACGAGGCTAAGTTCTATGGTCTTGGTGCTGACGGTACCGTTGGTGCTAACAAGAACTCAGTAAAGATTATCGGTGACAACACTAATAAGTACTGTCAGGCTTACTTCTCTTATGACTCTAAGAAGTCTGGTGGTTTCACTTGTTCTCACCTCCGCTTCGGTGATAATCCAATCCGTTCTACTTATCAGGTAAATACACCTAACTTCGTAGCTTGTCACGTTCAGGCTTACTTGAACATGTACGACGTTACACGTGGTTTGCGTAAGAATGGTACATTCTTGTTGAACACTATCTTTGATGGTGAGGAACTTGTACACTTCATTCCTAATAAGGTTAAGCGTTACTTCGCAAAGAACAATATCAGCGTTTACTATATCAACGCTACTAAGATTGCACAGGAGATTGGTCTTGGCAACCGTACCAATACTATCCTCCAGTCTGCGTTCTTCCGTATTACTGAGGTAATTCCTCTCGACCTTGCTGTTGATCAGATGAAGAAGTTCATCGTTAAGAGTTACAGTAAGAAGGGTCAGGACGTTGTAGACAAGAACTTCGCTGCTGTTGACCGTGGTAACGAGTACAAGCAGTTAACTGTTGACCCAGCATGGGCTAACCTCCCAGACGATGATGCTAAGGCAGACGATGCACCAGCATTCGTTAAGGAGCTTGTTCGTCCAATGAACGCACAGGCAGGTGACCTCTTGAAGGTTTCTGACTTCGTTAATCATGGTACTGTTGACGGTACATGGTCAGTAGGTACAGCAGCTTTCGACAAGCGTGGTGTTGCTACCTTCGTTCCAAAGTGGGATGCAGAGAACTGTATCCAGTGTAACAAGTGTTCATACGTTTGTCCTCACGCTTGTATCCGTCCATTCGTATTGGATGAGGCAGAGAAGGCTAACTTCAACGAAGAGACACTCGATGTCATCGCTCCTAAGCAGCTCAAGGGAATGCAGTTCCGTATTGAGGTGTCAGTTCTCGACTGTACAGGTTGTAGCAACTGTGCTGATGTTTGTCCAGGCAAGAAGGGTAACAAGGCTCTCTCTATGACACAGTTCGTTGCTGGAGAGGAAGAGGCTAACCACCGTGCAGCTAACTGGAATTACCTCGTTAAGAACGTTAAGAGCAAGCAGAACTTGGTAGACATCAAGTCAAATGCTAAGAATTCTCAGTTCGCTCAACCTTTGTTCGAGTTCTCTGGTGCTTGTGCTGGTTGTGGTGAGACTCCATACGTTAAGCTTGTTTCACAGCTCTTCGGTGATCGTGAGATGATTGCTAATGCTACTGGTTGTTCTTCAATCTACTCAGCTTCAGTTCCTTCTACTCCTTACACAACTAATGAGGAAGGTCATGGTCCTGCATTCAACAACTCACTGTTCGAGGACTTCTGTGAGTTTGGTATGGGTATGGCTATGGGTAATAAGAAGATGCGCGAGCGTATTGCTGTACTTCTTAACGAATCTATGGCTAACGACCATACACCTGCAGAATTCAAGGAGGCTGCTCAGGAGTGGCTTGATAACATGAATGATGCAGATGCATCTAAAGTTGCTGCTGCTAAGCTGAAGCCATTGATCGCTGCTGGTGCTGAAAAGGGATGCCCTGTATGTGCAGAGCTGAAGACACTCGACCACTATCTCGTTAAGCGCAGCCAGTGGATTATTGGTGGTGACGGTGCTTCTTACGATATCGGTTACGGTGGTCTCGACCACGTTATCGCTTCTGGTGAGGACGTTAACATCTTGGTTCTTGATACTGAGGTTTACTCTAACACTGGTGGTCAGAGTTCTAAGTCTACTCCACTCGGTGCTATTGCTCAGTTCGCAGCTAAGGGTAAGCGTATCCGCAAGAAGGACCTCGGTTTGATGGCAACTACATACGGTTATGTTTACGTAGCTCAGATTGCTATGGGTGCTGACAATGCACAGACATTGAAGGCTATCCGTGAGGCTGAGGCATATCCTGGACCATCACTCATCATCGCTTACTCTCCATGTATCAACCATGGTTTGAAGGTGAAGGGCGGTATGGGTCGTAGCCAGGCTCAGGAAGCAAATGCTGTTGCTTGTGGTTACTGGCAGCTCTGGCGTTACAACCCACTGTTGGCTGAAGAGGGTAAGAACCCATTCTCACTCGATTCTAAGGAACCAGAATGGGATAAGTTCCAAGACTTCCTTCACAGTGAGGTTCGTTTCCTCTCTGTCCTCAAGGCTTATCCAAATGAGGGCGAGGAGCTCTTCAAGGCTTGTGAGGATATGGCTAAGCTCCGTTACAAGAGCTATGTTCGCAAGACTCAGGAAGACTGGAGCGAGGAGGCATAATTGCCTAACACACAGATTAAAAAGATATAGTTAAAACACTATATAACATACGCAAAGAGGCTTCTCCATCATGGAGGAGCCTCTTTTTATACCTATTCGTGCAACTTATTAATCTTAACTATATGTGTACTAACGACATACACCCCATCAAAACACAACATTAATGTTGATGTTTCAATATTATTAACCAAAGTCTCACGATCCAACATATGTGTGAAACAACTCAATCCACTCAAAGTTAAAACTTATTAAATAAAGCAACTAAACGAAATTATACCTATCTTTGGCAAATATAGATAGTTAAATTTTCATCACTTAAGCTAAAAAGATTATGAAGAAAGTATTTTATTATGGCTATTGCTGTAGCAGCAATGACCCTCGCAAGTTGTAACAACGGTAAGACTAATGCTCCAAAAGGCTAATGCAGACTCAGACACAACAGAGTCTAGTTGCTACAGATTCAGCAACAACTGCAGCAGCTCCTAGCCACAGCAGATCAGCTCATCGATCAACTCAACGAGAAAGTAAAGGCTAAGGACGATAAGGGTGTAGCTGCATTGCTTACAGCAGCACAGACCAAAATGGCTGAATTGGCACAGAAAGATCCAAAGAGGCACAGGCTTATGTTGCAAAACTTCAGCAGTGGATGCAGAGTAACTCTGAGAATATTAAGGCTGCTTTGAAAGTCTTCTGGTAATGAGGCTGCCGTAAATGCAGTTGGTGCTGCTATCGACGCTGCATCGAAAAGGCTGACCCAAAGGCTATCACTGAAGGTATGTCTAGCATAAGGGCTATGCAATCAGCATCACCTGAGCAGGTAGAAGCTGCTAAGAAGGCTCGCCAAGGAAGCTGCAGAAAAGATGCAGGGCAAGTCTGGCGAGGCTGCACAGAAGGCAATGAAAGACTTAGGTATGTAATATCATTCTACCCTCACTTCCTTCACAGCTTTGAAGGAAGTGGGGAGATTATTCAAAGCCGATACGATAAAGAAATCATCCAAGAGAAACACACTATATCAAATAGTTTTCGTATCTTCGCATCATGATTAAGATAGAAGATGCACAAAAGAAGCAGGCTACAGTGATAGCCCGCTTGATTATGGAGGCTATGAACCACGAGTGTTGTCAGTGGTTTGCAGGTCCTAACCACACCTTAGAAGACTTTCATCAGCTAATGACAAGATTGGTGGAATGTGAAGACTCGCAATATTCCTATCTTAATACACTTGTAGCAATAACAGAAACAAACGAGATTGTTGGTATCTGTGTCAGCTACGATGGAGCTAAACTTAGAGAACTAAGAAAGGCTTTCATTGAAGGAGCTTTGGAGGCTTTCGGTCGTGACTTTTCTGATATGGATGACGAGACAACAGCTGGTGAACTATATATTGACTCACTTTGTGTTGACAATTCTTTCCGTGGACGAGGACTGGCTAAGCAGCTACTTGAAGCTACAATAGAAAAGGGAAGAAAGATGAACCTCCCTACTGGCTATTTGTTGACACAGGAAACCCACAGGCAGAACGACTTTATCATCGTGTAGGATCGTTTACATATGGGTGATAATCAATGGGGCGGTCATAAGATGAAAGCACCCTACAAAAACCACTTCTAAAATCTGCCTCTACAACTAGGTATAAGCATTATGCTGTAAGTAGAAAAAGTACACCTTTATTTGCCATATCTCTCGCCTTTGTCGTATCTTTGCATATGCAATAGGTTCATTACTATCATGATTAAAAAGGAAAGCGGTGTAATTCCGCTACTGTCCCGCAGCTGTAAGTTGTCTCTCATTGGTAAGCTGATACCACTGGTGAATATAAAACCGGGAAGGTGCTTACCTACATTGGATAACAAGTCAGAAGACCTGGCATTGCAAGTCATTGCATCCCTCGAGGAAGGGCACTGCATAGAACCATTTGATTACAGAATGAGATATGAGGCAGTTGGCTTTTCTTACTTTTTATTGTGCCCCACTCGGTGCGATAGCACAGACTATTGATTCTGACACAACACAAACTATAGAGGAGGTTGTGGTCAATGGTTTCCGCATTTCTGGAAATGTATTGGCAAGTTCGCCAGTACAGACACTTTCACATGCTGATATGGAACGACTTGGCATCCACGATATGGGTGATGCCTTGAAACGCTTTGCAGGGTGTACAAGTGAAAAGACTATGGTGGTGTAGGCGGTATGAAGACGGTCAACATCCGTGGACTTGGAGCTGGTCATACGGGAGTCGTTTATGATGGTGTTCAGGTAGGGTGATTGTCAGAGTGGACAAGTAGACCTGTCTCGCTTTTACCCTCGATAATATCTCACTCATCAGTCTTCAGATTGGTCAAGACGATAATATCTATCAGAGTGCAAAGTCATATGCTTCTGCAGGTATGATTAACATTAGCACACTGCAAGACTATACAGTCCATAATGATAAATCAACAAGAAAGAAGACTCGAGCTCGCTACAACCATCCGTACAGGTAGTTATGGATCTGTTCTCACCCTTCCCTACTCTTCCACCAGCAGTTTCTCACAGCCTTGGTATTGGAGCATACGGAAGCTATGAAAGGGCTGATGGCGTTTACGCTTTCAAGTTGAAAAACGGTGTCAAGACTATCAATGAACGCCGTAACAATAGTGACATTGAGACTTGGAGAGGAGAAATTAACCTCGATTATCAGGTCAATGATAAACAAATACTGAAGTGGAAGACATACGGCTTCACCTCTCATCGAGGCTTACCGGGTGCAGTCATCTCACGATAACACCTACTCTGCCGAGCGATTAGTTGACAAGAATGTCTTCTACACAACTATTCTATGAGAACCAATTTAGCCAGCGTATCAAGTTGAAAGCAGCTGCTAAATGGAATTATTCATGGTCACGCTACTCAGATGTGCCTGCCAGTGGCTATAAAGAAGACATCTACAGACAGCAGGAAGCATATCTAACAGCAACCTTATGGAGCGAGCCTTTACAAGGGCTTCATCTCTCTTTGGCACAAGACTATGCACATAATCACCTCTCAATGTCGCTTTCACAGGCTGCAAACCCTACACGTAACTCTCTGTGGACAGCACTTGCGGCAAACTATCGAATTGGACAATTCACATTCAACACTTCACTCTTAGCAACAAATATCACCGAACGAGTAAAACTTGGAAATGCCTCTGATGGCTTCCATCGTCTCTCCCCTGCCTTCAGCCTACAATGGAGAATCTTGCAAGACCTCCGTTTCCGCTTTGGATATAAGGATATCTTCCGTACTCCAACACTTAATGAACTTTATTATACAGGCATTGGCAATCGTCGCTTAAATCCAGAGAAGTCACGCCAGTGGAATCTCGGTGCAACCTATTCTCATACCTTCAATCGTACACTTCAGCTCTCATTGACGGCAGATGGATACTTCGGTAATGTCACAGATAAGATTATTGCAGTACCCAAGATATTCTACTGGCAAATGATGAATGCGGGAAAAGTGCGACAAATAGGCCTTGACATCTCCGCTAATGCAGAGAAACGATGGGGCAATGACTGGTCACTCAGTGTGACAGGAAGCTATAGCATGCTCAACGCAACCGATAAAACTAATCCAAACCGATATTTACTATGGACACCAGATAGCTTATACTCCACGCCATTCGGGGTCAGTTAGTTCGCTACTGCACACTCCGTGGCTGGATTTAAGCTACAACCTATTGTTGATGGGCGAACGCTATTCATTGGGATATAATATTCTTTGACAACCGCATGGCAGCCTTTCACTGACCATAGTATTACAGTTTCAAAGGATATCAACATCCTCGAAACAACAACTGCGTCTACAATTTGACTTACGCAACCTTGGTAATAAAAACTATGAGGTTGTACGCTTTTATCCCTATGCCAGGAACAAACTGGAGACTCTCAGTAAGTTGGAAACTTTGAGGAAAAAGAGACAATTGTAAAAGCAAAAGAGTAAATAAAAAGAGATAACAACAAATTATAAACAAAAACAACAAGAAAAATGAAAAGAATCTTCTTGCACTTGGTGTCATTCTGATGTCAGCGCTTACATTCACAGCTTGTAGTGATGACAATGACTTTACTTACACACAGCCAGCAGTATCTAACACAGATGTATATGTTGCTTGTGCTGGTAACTGGAATCAAAACGATGGTACAGTGGGTATTCTCGACTATAACAGCGAGTCACGTCCAACTGCACCATACATCTACAGCAATGCTTACATGACTCAGAAATGGTATCGGAATCGGTGATGCACAGGACTTAATTGTCTTTGGAACTAAGCTTGTCGTTACTTGTACAACCTCTTCAAAGGTTGAAGTTTTGGACCGAATGGGTAAGAAAGAACAGACAATTAAGTTGCATAACGCCAGTCCACGCTATTTGGCAACAGATGGTAATTATGTTTACTTCTCTGCTTACAATGGTAAGGTATACAAGATGAACCCTAACAACGCACAGAAGCCATTGGTTGACTCTGTAGAAGTAGGCGATCATCCAGAGGCACTTTCTGTTGCTAATGGTAAACTTTATGCAAACATCTCAGGTTATGGTAATGGAAATACTGTAGCTGTTGTTGACTGTAACTCATTTAAGAAGACAAAGACACTTACTGTAGGTAAAAATCCTTACAACCAGAGTATTGCTGTTGGTAATGATATTTACTTTGTATCAATGTTCAACAATGATGATGCTCTTGTACAGAAGATTAATGCTAAAAACGATGAGGTTAAAAAGCTCTTCAAGGCAAGTTCAATTGCATACAGTGCTAAGAAGAACGCACTCGTATGCCTATATGCTACCTACTATGATACGAACAAGCGTTTCTTTATCTATGATCTCGCAACTGGAAAGGAAACCGACCTTGATATGGCAGGCCTCAAAAATCCTTCACAGGTTAATGTTGACCGTTATGGTAACATCTATGTTATAGATAACCCAAGCTATACGGCACCAAGTGAAGTTTTCTATTACTCTCCAGAGGGTAAACTTATTCAGGGCAAAATTGTAGTTGGATATAGCGCACAGAACGTTCGCTTTGCCAACTAAAGTAAACTTTGCAGCTTGATGTAACGACTATTTTTATAGGTCAAGAAAAACATAAAGTTACCTATACACAGAGCTTTTACATCAAGACTGAACAAAATCGCTATAGACAATGATTAGAGGTGCATCACTTTTGTGCATCCCTTTATTTATAAATCATTCAGAGCTAGGAGACGACAACTACAAACCTATAAAACTTTAGGTATTTTTCAACATATAACTAGTTACAGCAAAGTAAAATGGGCAAAGATGAAAGTTGTAAAAGTTACCTCCGTCAACGCATTAGAATAATTTATGCCTTAACTTGCATTCTATGTTTCTTCAATCTAACTATTATTCGACGTCGTGTTTTATAAACTTCAGATATCTGGTGCGGAGCCTTAGCACAATTGGTGTGGAGCGTATGCACCACATGTGTGAAGGACAAGCTTCACGATGACATATGGTTAAAATGGATGATGTTATCGTAAAACATTGTAATACAAAAGTTTTACCATGAGGAGTAAATAAATGAACACAAAAAGTAGGAACAAAAACTCACAATAAATCCTACATGGACCAACTGAAAGCTTTTTATTCCTACTTTGATTATAATATCAAATGAAATTAACTATTAAAAGTGGAGTTGTGAAAACAAATGAGCGGATAACCCAGTATGAGAGAATTCCGGCAATATAACCAACGAAGGCAATCCAAGATATGCGCTTCATATACCAGCCAAAGGTAATCTTTTCAAGACCCATTACAACGACACCCTGCTGCAGAACCAACGATAAGCATTGAACCACCTACACCTGCACAATAAGCGAGCAACTGCCAGAAGAGACCATCGACAGCCATATCACCTGTTGCCGATAGGATACATACCCATACTTCCTGCAACGAGAGGAACGTTATCTACGATAGATGAAAGTACACCGATAATACCTGTAACAGCATAATGATTACCATCGAAAGCAATGTTCAAACCATTCCTAACTCTCTCAACACACCAACTTCCTCCAGACAAGCCACAGCCATCAAAATACCAAGGAAGAAAAGAATGGTTGACATATCAATACGACTTAGCAAAGGTGCTCACGCGCTTTGAGAAGTGAACATCATCACCTCTCCGTTTGTGAAGATTATGATAGAATACTTCAGTAATAGTCCAAAGAATACCCAGTACGAACAAGATACCAACAAAAAGGAGGTAGATCAGTGAAGAAATGGAACACAGGTACAGAGCAAAGACCACCTACGCCGATAGCAAAAATAATTTTACGCTGCATCCATTAAACTCTAACACTTCGTGATCACCTGACAGGTCATTTGCCAACTCGTCTCTTTGGATATTGCCTTTCAGTAAAAGCGATTGAAGTAAGAAGGCTGGTATCAACATTGAAACCAAGGATGGAACAAATATCTCACTGAGAACACCACCTGCTGTAATCATACCTGAATTCCACAACATAATCGTGGTTACATCACCGATTGGTGAGAAGGCACCACCAGAATTTGCCGCAATAATAACCAAAGAAGCGTAAATCATTCGGTCAGTGCTTATCGTGAATCAGCTTACGCAGAAATCACTATCATCACGATACTCGTTGTCAGGTTGTCAAGAATAGCAGAGAGGAAGAAGGTCATAAAAGGCAATCTTCCATAAACAGACTGCGCTTCGTCTTCGACTGCATGACATTCTTCACCCAGTTGAAACCACCATTCTGATCGACGATTTCGACAATCGTCATAGCTCCCATAAGGAAGAAAAGCGTAGTAGCAGTGTCGCCCTAAAGTGCTCCGTTATCAAAGGAGTTGGCAAAAAGCAACAACCTCTCACCTGCACCACTAAAATCAGGGTGCATAAGCTGTACAAACGGAGCTGGATCAACCATGAAAAGTGTCCAGCAGAAACACAAACATCAACAAAGCGATTGCAGCCTTGTTAATCTTAGTAAAGCTCTCCATAGCAATGAGCGCATAGCCCAAAACGAAGACCGAGATAATCGCAATTGTTAGTGAGACATAAATGATTATAGTTTCTATTTCTTTATCTGGCGTACAAAGATAAGCAAAAGATATGAGTTGACATCTAAAGAAATGAAAATAATTATAAGAAAGATGCAATTATTTCAGCAAATTGTAGTATATTTGCAAATAAAGCAAGGAAGTAAAAGAAAGATATTACCGGGACAATAGATAAAATTATGGAAAACGAAACATCTCAACGTTATCTGTGCTATCGTTCATGACGCGACAAAGATTCTATGTACACAGCGATTGCGTAAAGGTCCCTAATTACATTGCTGAACATTGGGAGTTTCCTGGTGGTAAAAGTCAAACGAAGGAGAAAGTGATTACGAGGCTTTACGTCGTGAATTGCTTGAGGAGATGGACTGGAACATTTATGTAGGAGCAAAACTTGGGTAGCATAGAATATGACTACCCTGACTTTATGATTCAGCCTTACTACCTATGACTGCATGGCACGACAATGATTTTCAAGCTTCTTGAACATATTGATTCTTGCTGGTTGAACACCAGAGGAGTTCGCTAAACTCGATTGGACTGAGGCTGATGCGGAACTTATCAAACAACTTTTGGAAATAAAATCGAGTTGTTTCTCACTCATCTGTTTCATCTTATTTATATATTAGTACTAGTTATCATCGTCAATTATTATCAAAACTATGAACGAAAGAGATACAATCACTTGTTGACCGGCTTAATGCAGCTTCTGACGCTTACTATAATGGTCGTGAAGAGCTTATGACTGATTACGAATGGGATGCGCCTTTGATAAACTAAAAAGATTAGAAGAAGAAACAGGCATCATACTTCTCAATTCGCCCACACAAAATGTATCTGCCGATAAGTTGACAGTAAAAAAGGAAGCGCATGAGTTCCCTGCACTGTCATTAGCAAAGACGAAAAAAGTAGAAGACCTTGGCTAAATGGGCAGAGAAACAGACCAATTTGGCTCTCATGGAAGTTGGATGGACTAACCCTTGTTGTCACATACGATAATGGTAAACTAACCAAAGGTTGTCACACGTGGTAATGGACATATCGGAACCAATATTACCCATCTCTCACGGCTATTGATGGTATCTTTACAGACCATACCTTATAAAGGGCATCTCGTCATACGTGGTGAAGCCGTCATCAGCTACCCTGACTTTTGAGCAGTTTCAACATGGAAGCAGAGGAGGAATATGCTAATCCCTCGCAACCCTAGCATCAGGTTCCTAACCTTAAAAGACATCAACGAAGTGAAAGGCTCGCCACTTACGTTGGATTCCTTTTTACCCTTGTCTATACAGAGGAAGAAATCAAACTCTTGGGGTAGAAAAGAATGGAATGGCTTGAACATCAAGGGTTCAATGTTGTCGATAGAGAACTCATCAGAACAACCTACAATAAACAATATAGAAGCAGTCATTCATCGTTGGACTGAAAGAGTTACGGGCACAAGTTCGTCACCTTTCCCCTACCCTGTTGATGGCTTGGTCATATCATATGACGACACAGCATACGCAGCAACAGGAACTGTCACAGGTCATCATGCTACACGTGCTGGCTTCGCCTTCAAATGGCAAGATGAAAGTGCAGAGACAGAGTTGAACTTCATAGAATGGTCTTGTGCAGCATCAACCATCTCCCCTGTTGCTGTTTTTCAGCCTGTCGAACTAGAAGGAACAACTGTCAAACGTGCATCACTCTGCAATATATCGGAATGTGAGCGATTAGGAATTGGCGATAAGGGAACGAAGATTGCTGTTATCAAGGCAAATAAGATTATTCCGAAGGTTATCAATGTCATTGAAAGAGTTGGAATTTTCCACATTCCTGAAACCTGCCCTGTATGTCATTCTGCTACAGAAGTCACCGAGAGTGAAGTCAGCAGTACACGTACACTACATTGTACAAACGTTCATTGTCCCAGCAAAACAACTGAAGAAGTTTCAGCAGATTTCGTTTCGAAAAGAAGGTGTAAACATCGACGGACTATCAGAACAGACTATTCAGAAAATTTCATTAATCTTGGATGGATTCATGAATATGCAGACTTCTTCCACCTCAATAAACATGCCAACGAACTGCGCACTATGGAAGGTTTCGCAAACAAGAGTGTCGCCAAGTTGTTAACAGCCATTGAAAAAGGCTCGCAACGTAGAAGCACGTCGTCTCCTTTGCACTTAACATTCCACTTGTTGGACAGGATGTCTGTAATCGTTTGTTATCAGCATATTCATTGGAGGAACTTATCAAGACAGCTGCAGAAAAGCGCTAACGATGATGTCTTCTCAACAATTGCGGGTATCGGACCAGAGAAAAGCACAAGCTTTTGTACGTTGGATGAAAGATGCTGATAACCATTCCATGTTACAGCATCTGTACTATCTGAATTAAACGTTAGTCAAACCGTCTATCAGCACCAACTGGGGACCGGTTGTCAGGATTGACTTTTCGTCGTTACAGGTGATGTTCACCATTACAAGAACCGTAACGAACTGAAAGCGCTACATAGAAAGTCAAGGCGGTAAAGGTAACTAGGTTCTGTTTCTAAATCAACGAAATTACCTTATCAACAATGACGTTGAAAGTACTTCTGGAAAGAATCAGAAAGCAAAGGAACTCTCCATTCCTATTATCTCTGAGGATGAGTTCATAGCTCGCTTTGCACAGGTTACAGCACCAGAAACATCTTCACAACCCAACAGAAGTGACGTCTATTCTAATAACATCAGATTTTACTAAAACATAGCAAAAGGAGACGATATACATATCGCCTCCTTTTCTTATCTTAAAATAATTAAGTTCTATTTATCTGCTTAGAATGTCCATTTAGCTGCCACTGTAGGGATAGCGTAGAAACGATTATTCTGACCTTTGTCGTTCCAAACGAAGTTATTGCTAATCTCAACCTCAGTACCCAAAGAGAGGTTTACATCTTTCATTCCCTTTAGCGTATTGAGATTAAACCAGAACTGAGGCTCAGAGAGAAGAATCATTTTACCATTAACATTTGGATCATACCAAAGGTCACAAAATCCAGAGAATGTACAAAGACCCTTAGCGAAGGTTGTACCCCATACCTCTGTCAGCTGAAAACCACTGAAAGGATGTGCACCAGTGTGAGCATTCTTAAACTGATACTTATACATTAACTGAAGACTAAACGTTTTTGAAAAGTCTTTTGAAGCCCAGTTCCATGCTCCACCAAGAAGAACAGCATGCTGATAACGGTTACCATAATAGCTATCCATAGTTTTACCAGAACCTAAACCACCATTATACTCTATATGTGCAGCCCACTGCTTATTCTTCGTAAGATTAAACTCACGTGAAATCTCCCAATAAGCACCCATCACACCATCGCTCTTGTAGTCAATATCAGTAAACATATAGGTAGAACCCCCATGTGTCAGGGTTTGAACATTTCTACTGTTGTTGTTACTGACGTACGAGAACTTAGGTTCTTGTAAAGACTATGACCTAAGTCATAATGCAACTGGACATCTTGTGCATTTGCACAACAAAAAGCTGCTACCATACAGATAGCGAGGGTAAAGAATCTCTTCATAACTGTTCTTAGTTTATATATTAGAAACTGCAGCAAAGTTACAAAAAAATCCTAAACTATCAACGTAATAGCAAAAGATTAGTTAACTTTGTGCCTATATGAGAATAGATATCATCACCGTATTACCAGAGATGCTGGAAGGATTTGTACATGAGAGTATCCTTGCCAGAGCAGAAAAGAAAGGATTGGCAGAGATTCGTCTGCATAATCTTCGTGACTACACAAAGGATAAATGGCGCCGTGTCGACGACTATCCTTTTGGTGGACAGGCTGGTATGGTCATGCAGATAGAACCTATTGATCGTTGTATTGCTGCTTTGAAGGAAGAACGTGATTATGATGAAGTTATCTTTCACGTCACCTGATGGCGAACAGTTTAATCAGAAAATTGCTAATGATCTCTCATTGGGAGGTAACTTCATTATTCTTGCAGGACATTATAAAGGTGTTGACCAACGCGTACGCGACCATCTTATTACACGTGAAATATCTGTTGGCGACTTTGTTTTAACAGGTGGTGAACTACCAGCCGCCATCATTGCTGATGCTGTTGTACGATTAGTTCCAGGTGTTATCAGTGACGAACAGAGTGCACTTTCCGACTGCTTTTATGGATGATATGCTCTCAGCACCTATCTACACCCGCCCTCGTAGCTATAATGGTTGGGATGTTCCTGAGATTCTACTCAGTGGAAACGAAGCAAAGATTAGACAATGGGAGTTTGATCAGGCAATGGAACGCACTAAACGACTACGCCCTGACCTCTTGAAAGAATAAAACTACTGAGCGCTGTAATGTAACTTATAAAACAATAATAACTAAGGCGCAGTTTTAAGATATACAAAAGAAGTTGCAATAACAGATAGGTACGCAATCCATATTCCTATCCTTTATTGCAACTTCTTTTTCGACATACTTCTATTACTTTAAGAAGAAGCAATTTACCCATTGTTAGGTATTGTAGCATTCTGATTTTATCTATACTTTTGCATCCCAATATTATATTTTCAGGATTTATACATTTATCAATATGGTTAAAAGATTACACTCTTATCTTTTTATTGACAGGCACCTTATTATATTCAGCAGCCCTGCCAATAAATGCACAAGGGAACACGGTGGGTAAAGTTCCAACAGACAGCCTTACACAAGACACATTGTTCTCAACTCCTTATCTGCACGACCAAGTGTTGCAGACGGTAGAAGTAATTGGACGTAACGAACGTTCATACAAGAATACCAACTCTTTCATCGGCACAAAGACAGAGACACCTTTGAAAGACATTCCACAATCTATCGGTTACGTAACAAAGGAGTTAGTGCGCGACCAAGGCGCAACCACAGTTAATGAGGTTGTAAAGAATATCAGTGGTGTAAACCAATATACCTTCTATAATGACTTCTCTATCCGTGGTTTCCGCACTACTGGTAACCGCAATTCAGGAAACCTTGTCAATGGTATGCGTGCACAGACAAGTCTTTGGAAACAGCAGTCATTGGCAAATATCGAGCGTGTTGAAGTCATCAAAGGTCCTGCTTCTGCTCTCTTCGGCAATGCTGCACCGGGTGGTGTTATTAATCGTGTAACTAAGAAACCACTACCTTATCAACGCAATACAGTATCAACAACTGTTGGTAGCTTTAACACACTGAACACCTACGGAGACTTACTGGTCCATTAGACAAGAAGAACACCCTGCTATATCGCCTTAACATCGGTTACGAACATACTGATTCTTACCGTGACCTACAGGAAAATACAAACTATATCGTTGCACCATCTTTCTCGTTTCTCCCAACACAAAGGACACGCTTTAACGTCGACATCGTTTATCAGCGCACTGATGGTAAGGTTGACCGTGGTCAGCCTATCTTTGGAGATGGTGACCTCAATTCAGTACCAATTAGTCGTTCGCTCTCTGCAACAAATGACTATCTAAAGGAGAACCTCGTGAATATCACGCTTGGTGTAACTCATAAGTTCACGGATAACCTCTCTTTCAATGCTACCTATCTGAACTCTTCCTATGATGAAGACCTCCGTGAGCACAATCAGGCTAATGCGTATGTGAAGTTAGCCGATGGTACACAAAGTCCGTCACGCATCCTTATGCAGTGTCTTATACGCCAGCGTCACTTCCGAAACAATAGTTTCAACACCTATTTTAACTATAATGTAAGCACGGGGCCAGTCAATCATCGTATCCTCTTGGGCTATGACTATTTCCAAATGGCACAACAAGCAGGCTCATCAGCAATGACTGCTGGAGGCTACCTATTGAAGGACGGTACGACAACAACGGCTTTCAAGCCTGCAAACATTGCTAAATACGTACTCGACAAGGATGGTAATCCACGAACGAATGTGCCTTACTATGACTTGACAAGTAATAATAACAACATTGAGCGTGACTATTCGAAGTATATCTTTGTCTCAACAGCACTCTCTCCTTACCTGCAGTATTCTCATGGTATCTACCTTCAAGAGCAGATGGAAGTAGGACCAGTGAAACTTCTCTTGGGTATTCGTCAGGAGATATTCACCGATGTACTAAATTATAAGACTAATAAGGAAAGCCGAACTACTCAACATGCGTTCATTCCACGCCTTGGCGCTGTCGTTTCAATCAATAAGAATCTGAACGTATATGGTACATGGGTAAAAGGCTTTGAACCACAGAGTGCATCCGTACAGGGTAACCCTAACACAGGTGGACCATTCGACCCAGAATACAGCCAGTTGTTGGAGGCGGGCTTGAAAGGTGAATGGTTTGACAAACGACTCAGTACAACCCTTTCTTTCTTCCATCTTCAGAAACGCAATACACTCTATAATGCCAACGATGCAAATAATCCAGAGTTATTAGAACAAGTGGGAGAAGAGACGTCAAAGGGTATTGAATTAGATGTGGCAGGTTTCATTCTTCCTAATTGGAGTATCGTTGCTAACTATGCCTACACCCATGCTGCTATCACAAAGACTGCAACCAACTCAGAGAAAGACTTTGGAATGCAGCGTCCTAACACTCCTCGTAATGCTTTCAATATCTGGTCAAAGTATATCATACAGACTGGTGCGCTACGCAACTTTGGTTTCGGTCTGGGGTTCAATGCTGTAACAAAGCGTTACGGACAGGTTGGAAGACGTGAGAATACCATTGTCTATCCTGGCTATGGACTCCTCAATGCAGCACTATATTATCGACTTCGTAACTTGCAGGTACAGCTAAATCTCGACAACGCAATGAACAAAGTTTATTGGGTGGGTGGATATGACAAACTCCGTTCCTTCCCAGGTGCTCCACTCAGCATAAAAGCTACAGTGACTTACAAGTTCTAAAGAGTTAATAAAACATCCTAATTAAAAAGCCTTCATCCATCTACAGAGCTATAGCTTTTGTAAAAGGATGAAGGCTTTCTCTATAAGTAACAACGCACTATAAACCATGTACGCATCTTTACTCCCCACTACTTTGACAATGTATGTTTTTGTAAATAGGCATATTTACCAGGAAAAGGATAATCATACTCAAATGACTCCACACAACTAAACACTACATATCGATTGTAGACAACAAGGTTATAACTCCGATTTAACTTATGTACAAGTGAGTCTGTGAGCGGTTTATCATAGATTCTATAATCAAACTCTTTATTTCCAGTCACCCCATAAACGATTTCTGTATAGTCACTTACAGTACCACCTCTACTGACAGACAAGCCTCGATAGCCCATCTTCTGTAAGGCTAAACGAACAGAATCGAGTCTTTCTATACTTAATCCTATCTTTTGTAGTTCTCTTTCCTGCTCTTTCTTCGACTCTATCTCATCACCTTTGAAATTAACGTCTTGCTTTGAAGATACACCCCAGTCCGTCAGTTTTCCATGCTTCGAATACTCTACAGAGAATCCAGTACTATCTGGTAGCCAACTTCTTGTAACCTTAATAAGTCTCTCTATATTCTGCCGATTAGCCTTGTAGGACGCCTCCATCGTCTCAGGGGTACACTCTTCTTGTGGAACAACAGCAAATACCGTAATACACAACACCTGTAAGATATTAAAGCAATGGAGTCCAAGAAAGATATTGTTCACATAATTACGATACCAAACCGACTGTACAAGAGAACAGATATAAACAAGAACAATAGGTATTGAAATGAACCAACCAAGTATTGCAAAAATCATTAACCAGGAGAGCGAATCCTCTGGATAATCATCTTCGTAGAAGCTCAACATGATTGTAAACAACAGGACTGTTACAAGAACATATATCAAAAAACGTAGAAACAGCCAGAAGAAAAAACGATAACCGCTTTTACAAGAATCTTCTGCATCGACAACTACATCCTTTTGTTTACTTTTCTTCCTATTATCCATCCATAGCCAAACACCAAGAACTATCAAGAAAAGCAAAATGTTAACAGCAGAAACAATCATATTGTATGTTGATTAAACTTTCAGGACATTATTGAACAAAGATATTTATTTATCTTCGAAATTACAAGAGAACAACTAAAACATTTTTATTAATAAAACGGCTAAATCTCACTTAACTTAGAAGCCATTTATTACACATTACCATCTTAGATTTTTTTATTTTTCAAGTTGCTGTCATTTTTAACATTTAAAGAGAACTTACTGAATAACAAACTATTACCTCTCCACAAAGAATGACAGCAGTGATAGGAAAATTGATTTAAAGAATTGCCTATCGGGTTTAAGAAGAAATAAGTAAACTCCAAAAAATCACAAAACAAAGTAGCTGAAGGACATTGAAACAATGACAGCCAAGAAAAAAACTTTATTCTTATAATCACGATGCCGAATGGCTTGCACTGCTGAGCAGATATAAATAACAAGAATAGGTATTGAAATAAAACAGCTTTCAACAACAAATATCATTAATAAAAAAGCAACATTCGGCTGCATCATCACCTGCAAACGATGAAAGTAACATTAAGAACAAAAAGGCAGTAACCAAAGCAAACGACAACACACGTAGGGATATCCAAAAAAAGGAAAGCCAATTCTTTTTGTAAAGTGTTTCTATTTTTACCGCTTCCTCACTCTTCGCACCATTACTCCAATGACTCACTAATAGTGATACACCAAGAGCAAGAATACAAGTTAGTATTATGATGGTAAATGTTAACATAACTAATTTATTGTAACAAAAACATACGTATAAATATCATTAAAAGATATCTTACAAAGATATCCTTTTATTCTCACATATACAAGTGAAGCATCTACAAACAAATGACTTCAACAACTTACAAGGCTGTTTTATGAAATATATCTTGTTACTCGTCACGCATAGCGTTGATTATTAAACTCCTTGCAACATGTTAAAGAAAGAGGGTGCATCAATCACTTGACACACCCTCAAACATTATCTGTAATCTATTTGATTATACTTTATTCAGCACAAACTTACTTGATAGCTTCACCATTTGCCTTAACTGGCCAGTAGATATTCTGGTACAAGTTAGAGTTCTCTGCGTTACCATCAGGAGAACAGAGCTGCATCTCCTGATAAGAGAATGGAGACAAGTAGTGTGCCTGATAGAAGGTGTAACCATCATAGAGAATGTTGTTAGTCTTCTGAATCTGGTAAGGACGAACATACTTGAAAGTGTCTTAGCAGACATTGTAGCATTAGACTCACCATCAGCAATAATCAGACTCACACCCTTATCATTTACAAAAGAAGGATTCTGATAAATCTGATCCCAGAAGTTAACACCCTCAATCTGATAGTTCTTCACCTGATCCAAAGATGCCCAACGAATCAAGTCATCATTACGAAGACCTTCGCCTGCAAACTCGCTACGACGCTCACGACGGATAGAATAGAGTGTTGCATCCACTGGATGCCCAGCTGAGAATGCTGCCCAGTCGTATGATGGACGATTCACGTCAGCCTCCTTACTCATATCAGTTGCAGCAATAGTTGTTGAGATTGGAGCAGTGATACCAGCACGTGCACGCAAAGCAGTCCAATAACCAGTTGCCGTTGCATCCAATGAACCTGTACGGAGGTAAGAAGCCTCAATATAGTTGAGCATAGCTTCCTCAACACGGATGATAATCTGACCATCAACATCAGAGAAAGTCTGACCTAACTGCATTGCAGGATCGTAGTTGTAGAACTTACGCTGGCGATAACCAGTTACGTCTCTACTTGCCTGGTCTGTTGCAAAAAGTGTTGCAGCATTGAACAAGATCTTAGTAAGTGGAGTTGCTCCAGCAGCCAATTTCTTGTTAGCCAAGTCAATACTCTTCTGGTCAATACCAAGAACATCAGACTCACCAAACATAAAGAGCTGTAGACGCTCATCACGATCGGTCTTAGCCATATCAACAGTAGTATCACCATGATAGCCAGAGCCAGAAGCGTAGATAGGCAAACCATTCTTCATAAGGAATGACTCTACGAGTCCACGTGTCCAACCTGTAGACGCACCACCACGAAGCTTATTAGAAGTGAGGTGAGCAAGAGATGGTGTCAAATTTGAATTAAACTGACGCCACAACAACACCTCAGGGTACTTAGACAAGTCTGGACTTGCAAACATATCATAGTATGAATTCCAACCATTGTACTGACCAATAGAACTTGGATTCATCACATGGCTGTTTGAGTCTTCAAAGGCACAGCATCACACACCTTCTTAGCAGCATCAATAGCTTGATCAAGGAAGAAGTTTACTTCATCATCCTGATTGATAGTGAAGTTCTTGTTCCATTCCTTGTTCTTACCTGGCCAGTTAGCATCACCTGGCACACGACCAGTTCCTCTGTGATACTTCTCGAAGGTAGCTTCATAGAGTGCCATTCTTGACTTCATAGCTAAAGCAGCATTCTTATTGATGCGAACCTTATTAGCAATTGTCACTTGCAACTTATCAATAGCCTTATCCATATCAGAAAGAATCTGACGTGCAACAAGGTTACGAGGCTGACGCTTACTTGCTTCTACGAGGTCGTTGTTAACGTTAAGTTCTTTCAACTCAATAGGGAAGTCTCCATAATCTTGGAGCTTACTATAATAGAGCATAGCTCTGATGAAGTAAGCCTCACCCATATACTGGTTAATCTGTTCAGGAGTGCCTGTCACCTTTCCAGCTGCAATCTTTGCTTCACTTTCATTGATGAACTTATTGACATTACGAATAGCGTTCATGCCAATACCACCAGATGTAGGTACCTTCCATTGATCTTGTAAGTACATTCCAGAGTTACCGCCTCTTGAAGCTTGGTTATCTGTTCCATCATCAAATGTCGCTACACCTGCAAACCATCCACTGTTGTTAGGGAAGATAGATGTATAGTAGTTGATAGTGAACGTACCCAGCTGATCAGCTGTTGTATAGTAAGAGTCAGGAGAGATCTGATCGAGTGGCGGTCTGTCAAGGAAATCGCTACATGACGTAACCGTCATGCCTAAGCAAAGAATTGGCAATCCTCCCCTCAATATATTTGAAATTATATTCTTCATAATTGCTACGAATTAAAAATTAAGATTTAAACCGAAAGAAATTGTTCTCTGGAGTGGGTAGAGCTTACCTGGTCCCCAATCACCGCCAGTAGCCTCTGGGTCAAAGATCTTGTTCATCTTTGTGAATGTTACGAGGTTCTCAGCAGAGAAGTATAAACGAACGCGGCTTGCACCAATCTTGCTTGCGATAGCAGCAGGGAGAGTATAACCAAGCTGAATATTCTTGATTCTCATATAAGCTGCATTCTGCAAGTAGCGGTCACTTGTCTGGAAGTTCTTAGAACCCTGACCAAAGAGAGGACGTGGGTAGTAAGCATTAGTGTTAGGACCGAAGTTAGTGTCTGTTGCTGGACGCCAGTAGTCAAGGTGATCCTTAAATGCTGCACTCTGCCACAAACCTGTATTAGCACCAACGCTATAAGGAGAAGCATCCCAGAAGTCACGCTTACCAACACCCTGCATAAAGATGAGGAAGTCAAAGCCTTTCCAGTTAGCATCCAAAGTAATACCGAAACGATAACGTGGCAAAGAGTTACCAATCTTGGTCAAGTCACCCATATCATCGTATGTGCTCTTGCCAGAGTTCACCTTCTTGTCACCATCAAGGTCCTTGTACATAACGTCGCCGGCAGCCCAGTTAGAACCCCATGATGGTTTGTTATTAACCAACCACTCGTCCATCTGCTGGTTAGTCTGAGCAATACCCTCTACCTGATATCCGTAGATGTCACCCATACGCTTGCCTTCGCACCACTGTGAGAGTAGACGGTTAGGGTTGTAGTAACGTGTAATAGTCTGGTAGTCATCAGAGAGAACAAGCTTGATACCATAGCCAACCTGACCAATTCTATCACGCCATCTAACTTCCAAGTCCCAACCATTAGAACGCATATCACTATTATTCTCAGCTGGCTGTGTTGCACCCAAGATAGAAGGCTTAACTGGAGCTGGACCTACCATATCCTTGTTGTACGAACAAAGTAGTCAAAAGTACCCTGCAATCTGTTGTTGAACAAACCGAAGTCAAGACCAATGTTCCATGAACGAACACTTTCCCATGTCAAGTTAGGTGAAACCAAACCAGGAACATTAGAGATATTCACACGCTCGCCATTAACAAGCCATGAAGATGCAGATGCACTTGCAGGCTGTCCCAAGAACCAAGGATAGAGTGCTGTGATATTGGTGTTACCCAAAGCACCATAAGTAGCACGGAGTTTCAGCGTATTAACAGTCTTTGTCAAAGGCTTGAAGAACTCTTCGTTAGCAATGTTCCAACCCAATGCGAGTGAAGGGAATGTACCCCATGTCTTATCGCCAATAAAGCGTGAAGAACCATCGCGACGGATAGAGAATTCTACAAGGTAACGTGAATCGTATGCATAGTTGATACGACCGAAAGCACCCATTGTAGCCCACTGAGTATTTGAGAAGCCTGGCTTCACATCCTTGTTAGTAGCATTGTTAAGTGTAGGAACAGTTGGAGTAATCAAGTCTGCACGTGATACACTAAGATAAGTGTAAATGTTAGACTCCATATCCAAACCTGCCAAGAACTTAAAGTCATGCTTATCGTTCAATGTGAATGCGTACTCTGTAAAGAAACGACCATTATAATAGTTGTTCTTTGACATAGACTCACCTACGTTTGACTTACCAGCTGCGTAGTCACCACTCCATGCAGCAGCTACTGGATGCTGATCTGGGTCATAATAGTAGATAGGCAATACATCCCAATGGTTGTGGTAGTTAACGGTATTGTAGTTACCCTCCAAACGAATCTTCCAACCCTTGATTGGACGGAATTCGAGAGCTAACTGCTGATAAAGCTTATCGTTCTGTGTAGCGTCAAGACCACCATTCTCCATCTGAAGAATCTCATTACCATGAACATAGTGTCCGTTTGGATCGAAACAGGGTTAGTCGGCCAACGACGAGCAATGTTATGGAAGAAGAGACCTGTCATGTAAGAAGGACGACTATAGTCCTCACGTACCCACTTTGAGTTGTAAGAAACTGTTGCCCAATTAGTGAGATTTGCAGTAACCTTAGCAGAGAAGTTATATCTCTTGAGTTTATCCTTACCATGACGAATAAGTCCACGCTGGCTGAGGAGTGCTCCACTGAGATAATAGTTCACCTTATTACCACCACCACTTACAGAAATATTATGTTCTGTTGAAGGTACGCCAGACCTATACATCTCCTTGAACCAGTTGGTATTGTCCCAAGAACCTGTGTACATACTCCAAGGCTCATTAGCCTCAGTACCCTGCCATGTTGTAGTAACCTCTTCACCTGGTGCAGGTGTGCCATTGATATGGTTTTTAATCTTGTTCAGCATATCCTGGCTGAATGGAGCATTACCACCACTATTAGCAGCAGCATCATTCCAATAGCGTGCGAAGTCATATGAGTTAGGCATCTCAGGAATCTGAGTTGCTGTAGAGAAACGTACGTTACCATTATAAGAAACGTTTGTACGACCCTCTTTACCACTCTTGGTTGTAACAAGAATAACACCGAAGGCTGCACGTGAACCGTAGATAGCACTTGAAGAAGCATCCTTCAATACAGAGATACTCTCAATGTCATTTGGAGAGATTGAGTACAAATCACCCTCAGAACCGTCGATAAGAACGAGAGGGGCAGCATTTGAACCAGAGCCGATGGTACCAATACCACGGATGTTCATACTCATACGGCTGTTAAGTGAACCACCAGAATTGCCAACGCTGAAGTTCAAACCAGGAACCTCACCCTGCAATGCCTGAGCAACACTCGTTACAGGACGAGATTCAAGTTGCTTTGAGTTTACAACAGAGACAGCACCAGTAAGGTTAACCTTTTTCTGAGTACCATAGCCGACAACAACAACGTTATCAAGCATCTCACTGTTCTCTTGGAGAGTAACCTTAAGGTCCTTACCACTCCAAGTTACCTGCTGGGTCTTGTAACCAACATAAGAAATAGTAAGTGATGAGCCAGAAGCAACGCCTGCAATCTCAAAATTACCATCAAGGTCAGTCACACTTCCCTTTTTCTGTCCATTACTTACGACAAAGACAGAGGCACCAACAACAGGGTCTCCATTATTGTCGACAACAGTTCCTTTACATACAGACTGCTGTTGAACAACAGCTGCATTCGCTTCGTACGTAATGTTGGCATGCAGTAAACTTGTACTGAACAAAGCCACCATCAATAAGCTCGTAGTCCTTTTTCTTTTTAGGTACATAGGCTTTAAGTATACTTTAGGTTAAAAAAATGCTTTTAGGTTTATTAATCGCAAAGTTAAATCATTTTAAACGTCCATTCTACAATTACATGTATAAAAGATGTTAAATATGTGTTTTGTTTAGTTTATTGTAAAAAAAACAACTACTAATCACCCATTCTTTTTGCAATTTTCTGCAATTAACAACATCTGACAGCGACTCTCCTCAGGCACATGGATGACATACTATCCAACAAAGGCAGCTCAACCTAATAAAAAGCTGATTCTACTGCTATCAAGATTATAACATTAATTAATAGACAAAGATGCTTTCCCAAAACCATATAGAGCTACCTTAATAAATATAACTTTAATAGAGCTATCAGTTTTTCTTCCGTCAGTTCATCCTCTGTTACATTTATATAGTAATGCTCATAACTATATGAAAATCTTTTGTTCTTATCAGGTTTATCACAACATACATTGATATATACACTCCTCGTGAAGTCTAATATATTTGAATTTAGGAACAACCACTTTTGCAACACTTTGTGTCAAGTTCCCATATTTATTACTGAGTTCACTTGACGTCATCTCTGGTCGTTGGAAACATATATTAAATCCACCATAGTGTGTAGATAATTGCGTACATGGGAAACTATACGCATCATTCTCTGACGTAGCGACATTCCAACTCTCCGCCAATTCAAATGACTTAAAGTGTTGTGTCAAAGAATCAATTTGAGGAATAAGCTGTTGAATAACAGCTGGCTTATTATTCTTCACAGCATTACATGATATTTCTAAAATATCAATCAAACTTCCTCGCCCAACATCCACCTTACGTGAAGAGTATTCAGCTCCATCTTGCAAGTCAAAGAAAAAAACAAGTCTTTAGTTGAATACCAAGCTTCTTACGTACAAAGGTTGTAGAAGAAAAACACTGCATAACGCAACAATGATGCTATTTTCATTTGACAAAAGACTATCTGTGATTTCTTTCTTATTGCCTTTTAAGTCCTTGTAAGCAAGTATATATGTTCGTTCTGAGAAGAGCAAACCCTTGATTACTTGCAAGGCGTACTTCTCAGACTCCCCATCTACAACAATATACTGTTGTGATGCGAGAGGATTATACAACTCCTTAAGTACAGGCGCATAGAGTTCATAATCCTGCTTACTACAAGGAGAAAAACGATTCTGTGCCACCGATGTTATCGTCATAAAGAGTAGCAATAATAGTAATAAAACCCTATTAAAAAGAAATACTATAAATTTCTTTTCATACCATCATCATTTATACGCTTACTCTTAAAAATCAACTCTCTATTCTTCCAATTTCCGAATTACTTTACAAGGATTACCAGCAGCCAAAAACACCACTTGGAATATCATGTGTAACGACAGAACCAGCACCTATCGTAGTATTATTGCCTATCGTCACACCAGGAACAACGACAACATTACCACCAATCCACACATTATTGCCCTACATGAATAGGCAGAGCATACTCTATCTTCTTATTCCGCTGCTCAACATCAAGTGGATGACCAGCTGTATAGAAAGAGCAATTAGGTGCAATAAAAACATTATCGCCAAATGTCACCTTAGCCTCATCAAGAATGACACAATTTGTGTTAGCAAAAATTCTCACCCACCTCAATGTTATAACCATAGTCACAAAAGAAGGGGTAACGATAAAACATTCCGTTACCAGCTTTGCCAAACAACTTCCTCAGACGTTCCATACGCTCTTCGCGGCGAGAAGGTGGAATCTGATTTTATCTCGTAACATTCGTTCTCACAGTGGTATAAATCTTTCAGAACCTCAGGAGCGTTTGCTTGATAAAACATCCCTTTCTTCTGTTTTTCTTTCTCTGTCATAACTTAAATTAAATATTTATTCTCACAAAGATACAAAGCAAATTCTAAAGAACTGAAACTTTTATTCACAAAAAGAGATTTTTCAGTACAAAAAGGCGAGACATAAAGTTTTTTGTATATTTGCGAATAGATTGACCAATTATTTAATAAGGAATGAACATGATGACATACGAATTTATACTGAGACTATTTGTTGCTGCCATGTTGGGTGGAGCAATTGGTTTAGAACGTAGTATCGATGCGAAAGAAGCAGGTTTCCGAACACATTTCCTCGTAGCGTTAGGTAGTGGCTTGTTTATGATACTATCCCAATTCGGCTTTGATGGAGTACTCAGACATTACGAACAAGTATCACTCGACCCCAGTCGTATCGCCTCGCAGGTTGTGACTGGTATTGGTTTCATTGGTGCTGGAACGATTATCTTTCAGAAGCATGTGGTACGTGGATTGACAACGGCTGCAGGTCTATGGGTTACCTCTGCCATTGGTATGACAGCAGGAGCAGGAATGTATGTGCTTTCCATAGCAACTACAGTTCTCGTTCTTCTTTGTCTAGAGGCACTCTATTTTTCTTTCAATATTTTTGGCACACGAAATATCAACATTAGATTCAGCACACCAAAGAAGAAAACATTCAGCTTGTATTGCAACACCTACGTAAGAAAAGAAGTAATTATTGATTCATACGAAATGAATCGAAAAGATACATCTTCTGGTTATTATTACGTTGTGACTATGGAAATGAAGTTCAAACGCAAACGTTATAAAAACTACCTTCTAAATTTTATGTCTGAATTTGAAAAACGTCACAGTTGAGTCAATGGAATAAATACAAGCGCAATAGCTTTTACGTTTTTCTCATTAAATGCGTAGATGCACGTTTCATATAGAAAAATTAGAAATTACATTCTTTAAAATACACGTTGATAAGCTAACCGACTAGTTTCCATTTTCAAGGTAAATAATACCACAATAACTAAAAGTCCAAACGAGCTAAAGCAGCCAACATTGGACGATTGTCTGCATGAGTATCTATTCGAATAGAGGACGTGAAAGATGAGCAATAAGCGATGATATCGGACATAACGCCATGCACTCCTTCCACAGAAGCTACACGATGAATGACATAATAAGATTGATTATCTAGCCAACGCCCATTATCAATACGCAGATAAGTAGGCTCTGGTCCAGATTTTAAAAACAAATGTTGCAATCGGCTTATCATCCTCAAAAAGTAAATAACAATCACCCAACAGGATATCACACTTTACTGTGTCTAAAGCAGGATAATTAACTGACCATTGATTAAGGTTACCTGATTTTTATCATTTTTGATTTACCTTGTTCAATAATCCCAATCACAATTGAAAAATCACCTAAAAAGTGGCTTTTATTGATAACACGACCTTCTGATAGTTTTTATTGTTTTTCTTCTTTGTCATAAGATTTTCATTTTATTCATACAACGTTGCAAAAAAATACAAAAGAAAAGGTAACAACAAGTACTGAATATAAGAGAGATGTACAAAACGATAATTATGGGTTATTTACTAATGAAGAATCGAAGAAAAAAATAATACATAAAATAATTGCGAATATAATATGTATTTTTGTCATCATAATCGAATACTAACTTTAAAAATCAAACAATGGAGAATAACCTTTTTAAGCATTCTGCCAACAGGCTAGAATCACACTTAGCAAAAGATTCACACGAGTTTACAAAAAGATGATATCAAGCAGATAGTAAAGCGACTTGAACATCAAAATGGTAAACTTTATGTATCCTGCTGGTGATGGACGTTTGAAGACATTGAACTTCATGCTCCACACTCCTGAATACTTGGAGACTATCCTTACAAGTGGCGAGCGTGTTGACGGTTCTTCACTCTTCAACTTTATCGCTGCTGGAAGTAGTGATCTCTATGTCATGCCACGTTTCTCTACGGCATTTGTTGACCCATTCTCAGAGATTCCTACACTCTGCATGCTTTGTTCATTCTATGACCGAGATGGAAATCCGCTAGCTTCATCGCCAGAATATACACTCCGCAAAGCTATGGATGCTTTTAAGAAGGTAACAGACATGGAGTTCCAGGCTATGGGCGAATTGGAATATTACGTTATCCGTGAAGATGAGGTAGTCTTCCCAGCTGCCGACCAGCATGGTTATCACGAGAGTTCTCCTTTCTCTAAAGGTAATGACTTCCATGCGCTGTATGCAGTTGATTGCTGAATGTGGTGGAAAGATTAAATATGGTCATTCTGAGGTTGGAAACTTCGTTGAGAATGGGCGTTGCTATGAACAGAATGAAATAGAATTCTTACCTGTTCCAGCAATTGAATGCGCAGAGCAGTTACTCATTGCTAAATGGGTTATCCGTAGTTTAGGATACGAAGAAGGACTCGACATAACCTTTGCTCCAAAGATTACTGTGGGTAAGGCTGGTTCTGGCATGCACATCCACATGCGCATCATGAAAGATGGTAAGAATATGATGCTTGAAAATGGCAAGCTCTCTAAAGATGCTCGTCGTGCCATTGCAGGTATGATGGACTTAGCTGAAAGTATCACAGCTTTCGGTAACAAGAACCCAACATCTTACTTCCGTCTTGTTCCACATCAGGAAGCTCCTACAAATGTCTGCTGGGGTATGAGCAATCGTTCAGTACTTGTTCGCGTACCATTAGGCTGGACCTCTGGCGAGGACATGTGCCATAAGACAAATGAGATTGAACCACTTACAGCACGTGATTACTCAAGCAAGCAAACTGTTGAGATGCGTTCTCCAGACGCTTCAGCTGACATTTATCAGCTTTTAGCAGGTCTTTGCGTGGCTTGTCGTCATGGATTTGAGATGGAGAATGCTGAAGCTGAAGCTGAAAAGAACTTTTGCTGATGGTGATATCCACGATCCAAAGAATGCTGAACGCTACGCTTCACTTGCTCAGTTACCAGATAGCTGTGCAGCTTCAGCTGATTGCTTTGGAACGTCAACGTAAGGTCTATGAGGAGTATGATGTATTCTCTCCAGCGATGATTGATGGTATTATCAAGCAGCTCCGTTCATACAATGATCGCACTCTGCGCCAAGACATTGAGGGCAATGAGGCTATGATGGAGAATCTTGTTCTTCAGTACTACCACTGTGGATAAAATTATATATATGTGACAAACATAAATCCTATGATAAAGTCCCAGATACCCGCCGGGTATCTGGGACTTTATTGAACACAATACTCATAAATATAAAACACAAAATAAACTTTTAGAGGAATAATTGTTGAAAAGGTATAGCCTCCAACTAGACACAACTCCAGATTGACCTTCATTTTAATATGCTTAACTCACATTAAATCCCTACCCTTCCATATACAGCAATGGTGTTAACCCTTCGCACATGTGGTGCATACCATCCGCACCACATGTGCGAAGCACCAGCACCAAACGTGCTGAGCACCCGCACCAAACCGATGAAATATCAACATACAACCCACATGATTCGTTATAGAGCCTAATTTTATCTATTATTCTATAAAACGAAAGAGACTACCATTACCAACTAATATCAACACCCATCTCCCAACAATGGTAACCATCATCGCCTAACACCTGTTATCCCTCACCCAACACTGGCACATCCTTTGCTATATTTATAGTAATAAAAGTTTTAGAAATTATGAGTTTACAAAAAATATTAGAACACAGAAGAGCTGTTAGGCATTTCGACTCAAACAAGCCACTCGATAGTTCCGTAGTAAAGAAGTGTATTGAACTAGCAACATTGGCACAACAAGTTCAAACTTACAACTTTGGGAAGCTTATCATGTTACTGATAAAGAGGTATTAGAGGAAATGGCACATGCCTGTTTAGGTCAACTAACAGCGCGTTCTGCTCAACAGATGGTAGTATTTGTAACTCGACAGGACGAATATAAGCAAAATGCGCAAGCTGCACTTGCCTTTGAAAAATAACATCAAAATTATAGTCCAACTGAAACAAGAGAAACGTATCAAAAACAAGAACTATACTATACAAAAGCGATTCCACTGATTTATTCTAGAGGTTTTGGTTTATGGGGACTAGTTCGTAAAGCATTGACACAAACGATTGGTATTTTCCGCCCAACCATGCGACAACTGAGCGAAGGAGATATGCGCGTTACTGTACACAAGAGCTGTGCATTGGCAGCTCAAACCTCTATGTTGGCAATGAGTGAAGTAGGTTATGACACTTGTCCGCTTGAAGGCTTTGATAGTCGATTGGTTAAAAAGCTTTTGAACCTGCCGTACAATACAGAAATAAACATGGTTATAACCTGTGGAATACGTATGCCAGATGGAGTTTGGGGTGCTCGTTATCGCCGCCCCTTTGATGAAACTTACCATTTGGTATAATCAGTTTTTCTGTAAAGTACATTTACAAGGCGAACTAACACAAGAACACTGCAACTAAAAAGATTGTAAAACTTCAACAAGGATTTTGTCCTTACCCATTATGTTTTTCAAATAAAATACGTATCTTTGCGAAATAAACGATCTGAACATGAAAATGGATAAGGACATTAAAGATTTTAAAATAGCTGTAGCCGGAACAGGCTACGTAGGACTCAGCATAGCTACACTACTTAGTCAACATCATCCCGTTACGGCTGTTGATGAGTAAAAGAAAAGGTAGAACTGATAAATCATCATCGTTCGCCTATTCAAGATGATTATATAGAAAAGTATTTGGCAGAAAAGGAGTTAAACCTCACCGCAACAATGGATGCAGAAACTGCATACAAAGATGCTGATTTTGTAGTTATCGTAGCACCAACTAATTATGATCCTGTAAAGAACTACTTTGACACTCGTCATGTCGAGGAGGTTATCAAAATCGTAATGAAGGTGAACCCTGAAGCAATCATGGTCATTAAATCAACCATTCCTGTTGGTTATACTGAGCATGTTAGAGCAAAAATACAGTGCAATAATATTCTCTTCGCCCAGAATTCCTACGTGAAAGCAAGGCTCTTTACGACAACCTTTATCCAAGTCGCATTATCATTGGACGTCCAGAAGATGACAACCGACTAGAACCATGCAGCCCACCTTTTTGCACAACTATTACAAGAAGGAGCAGTGAAGAATATCCCTACTCTATTTATGGGATTAACGGAAGCAGAGGCAGTGAAACTATTTGCCAATACCTATCTAGCATTGCGCGTCAGCTACTTTAATGAGTTAGACACTTATGCGGAGGTAAAAGGTCTCGATACATCAAATATCATTCAAGGTGTATGCCTTGACCCACGCAGTGGTTCATTCTATAATAATCCTTCCTTTGGCTATGGTGGTTAGTGCCTACCTAAAGATACCAAACAATTGCTAGCAAACTATGCCGATGTGCGAGAGAATCTGATACAAGCAATAGTTGAAAGTAACCGCACACGTAAAGATTTTATAGCTGACCAAGTTTTGCATAAAGCTGGTTATTATGACTATTATGACCGTGGTGACTATAGTCCTGAGGATGAGAAAGAATGTATCATTGGCGTTTATCGTCTTACAATGAAGTCAAATAGTGACAACTTCCGTCAAAGTTCTATACAAGGAGTGATGAAGCGTATCAAAGCAAAGGGTGCGCAAGTCATCATCTATGAACCACACTTGAGGATGGTGCTACCTTCTTTGGTAGCCTTGTAGTTAACAATCTTTCTACCTTCAAACAACGTTGTCATGCTATCATGCCAATCGTTATGACCAAATGCCTTGATGATGTAATAGAGAAAGTTTATACAAGGGATATCTTCGAAGGGATTAAGTTGAACAAATAGATTATAAAAGAAGTTTGCATATCATTTATATCTTTTCAGCACCATTTGAGCAATCATTTGGTGCTCTTTTGGATTTTAGATGGTAAGAACCGCATAAAAAGCTAAAAAGGCTTGTCTCCCGACAAGCCTATTTATAATCTAAAAACATTGTGAAATAATTTATTTCGCGAACAAGATTATCATTTTAATAAGTGACTTATGTCGCACATTTACAAGTGCGGCACTTGCGTTCTGAGTACCGCTCGCACTGTACGCGAATATCATAACCCAACATTGCACCAAGGATAAAATCCTCTTCTGGCGATAGTTGGTTAGAGGTTTTGTTATCATCAGCCTAATGGCATCGAGGCATTCCCTGCCGACCAAAAACAGGTTCATACGATCACGACCCACAGGCTGAATAATGTAAAGGGATATTCTGATGTTCAAGACGAAGCGTTGCAAATGACTCGTATGTTCTTATTACAAGTATACTAGAACCATCTTCTGTCACCCTTCTTGTACTCGTAGATGTGATTCATCAACACCTTCATATCGGCGCTCATCATATCTGCCATCATTGGTTATCCCTCCGTGTTACTAGTTATAATGTAAGCATTAAGCTTAATTTCCTCTACAAAGAAAAGGCTTAGCCTCCAACCATGCATCAGTACGACTTTCTGTTTTGTCGTCTTCGTTAACATCGTCAAAAGCAAGACCTACGAACTTACCATCAACAACAGCCTCGCTGTCATCAAAATATAGCCATCTGTTGACACACCAGGAAGGATATTTGCTCCCTGAGCTGCATCATAAATCTCCTTCATAGCGCTGCAGAATGTATCAGAATAGCTTTCGCTATCACCGCAACCAAAGATAGCAATTGTCTTACCAGAGAGATCAGCACCCTTCAGTACATTAATACCATCATACCAATCGTCCTGTAATTCACCTGCACCCCATGTAGAGGTTCAAGGATAAGGTTATCATTCTCCGCTACAACATCTGCAGAGAATCTGACGCATTAATAGCTTCAACGCCGAGTTTCTCAGCGATAGTGTTTGCAATGCTTTCGCATGTACCGGTTGATGAACCGTAAACAACAATAGTCTTCTTCATATTTTGTTACTGCAGTTTAATTTCTTATTTTTATCTTTTACGGCTGCAAGATACAATGAGAAAACTTTTACCTGCAAGCACCTAAAAATGATGGTTTGTGCAAAAATACCTACTTTTGGGGAGCAGTTTGTGTTACTATATACTTTTTCCATTTCTTATGTATATTTCACTTTTAGGAAGATCTGTATCGGAAGTACCAACATAACGACCATCTAAAAGATAAATACGAGTTATCATATCGTTCTGTTTCTTCTTTTATTATCAATCGTGTTAATACCTAAAGCCTTCCTACGTAACACTTCTTTTCAATCCCGCTGCAACATCAATTTGGTATAACCATAGAATTATTAGGGTAAAGTGAGTGAAGTATCATAATATATACAAGTCTTGAAAGATCTCCAAACAATCAGCTGGTGTCAATAACACGGGTCAGCCCTCTGCCAAGAGCTGTTGCACCTGTTACAATTAATTGTAGCCAGTGACGTTCCACCGCTGGCATTCCATGCATAAAGTACGTTCGTTATACTTAAAATGCCGTATATCATTCTGTACAGAACCATTTATAGTATTTGGATTGTTGATAAAGAATGTGCTATACGAAGAGATGACATTCTGTCCCGGAGCCATTACATTTGGTTTGATACGACCATCAAATGTTGGTACATAGCTGAGAAATTAGAACGTGCCACTCTCTACCGGTATCATACACCTTCTTCACACCTAAATAATTAATAAACTGCGTACGATAGCTTGTTGAGCCAACACAAATGACATCAGGTGAACTCGAGGGTGAGAAAAATAGAATAACGACTGTCCCAGCATCTAACACCGGATCGAGCGTGTGTGAGAACATATAACCCATCATACGATATAAATCGATCTCTGCATCTCTACCAATAACTTGCAGTGACACTTGCGGATTATCTAACCTTTGAGAGGACTAGTGAGGAAGAAAGTCGTAAGCGGTCTCACTGGCATCGTAACTATTTGGATAAGCTAATACCCGCCATATATTTCTTTCCACCTACATACAAAAGAATCTGTAGTAGAGAGTCTTGAGCATTACAAACATCTGTTGTAAAAATGTTAATCTTGGTTGGTGAGCTTTCATCATCATCATATACTCACGCGGAAAGAAAAAGACTGCTTGGACTTAGCCGTACAACTAAAAGCTTTTCTCTCTACTCATGATAAATGCTCCAGCTCTTTCCTGTCCTTTTTGTTTTTGTGTATATACGTTTTCTTGCCCACTCATTACCTGCAGAAGCAACATTGATGATTACGTCCATGGGTAAACCAATTTAGCAAGCAATTCATAATAAAGTTGATCATATCCATGAACATCTTGTGTACTCCCCTCACTAAAATTAATGACACTTTAAGGGTTTGTTCACGTTTTGGCATAATCAAAAATATACTTAAACCCAAAGCGCATCCGTTGCATAAGTATTTATAATAATCCTTTGGATCAATCAGGAGGCGTTATCTGCAGCGTATCTCTACTAAAACTAAATCGACATCGCATGCCATCCCAGATAAGGAGACAAGACACCATTACCTTCACTACCCACTACCAGCAGCTATACCTGCTGATGTATTTCCATGCGTCTGCGTTTCACCATCAATGGGATGTCCTAACTGTAATAATAGCTTCTTCACCCACATAATCGCGACCTACATATAATGCAGAACCAATCGTATCACGTGACAACTGATCACATTGCTTTGATACGATAACGACTCATATCAGTTGAATAAAAATTTGGATGTGTTAAATCGAAGCCAATATCTTGTACACCAACGATGACTCACGGCCTGTATAAGACTGTGAAAGTCCATCACCAGTATAAACAGCTTCCAGCTGACAACCAATCGTGCTGCATCCATCTGTATGCTCAACCTCTGCCTGTTTCAAATCCGTTTCACCTGTTTTGCCATGACAGATACTCCCCAACCGACTAGAAGGATTGCAGCAATACTTATATCGCCCACTGTACTAATTCTTGACAACCATGGCGGCGCAGTATTTCAGCTGAATTCATGTGCGGTATCCAAAGCATCAACAACCTATCATCACTCTCGACTACGAGTAAGCGGCTTACTAACTAACGTTGAGACCATTGCTTCACGAACAAAAGGTGACATCTTTTCCGACAGCGTGGCGGACGTTGTTTACTAACTCAGAACGAAGAATATAAAAAGTAAAAAGGGTGTATTAAACGTTTCATTTTCATGTTAGATTAATTACAAAGTGACAAAATTAATTATCGTATATATGCCTACAAAACGAAAACGATGATATCTGCAAATTGCCAATACATAGAGAGCCATTCATGTTTCACATAAGCAATTAGTAGATGGTGATGAAAGGTAAGATTCTTTATAATTATTGAAGTTAGCATGCATCACTAAACTGGCGCTATAATGAATCATGTGGTAATTCATGAGCCTAAAAATATTGTCAAATGGTATAGCCTCAACTAAAAACAAATCCTGGTTGTCCTTAGCTTTTAATACGGCAACTCACATTAAATCCCTACCCTTTCATATAAAGCAATGCTGTTAAGCCCTCGCACATGTGGTGCATAATGCCATCAGCACCACTAAGTGTTAGCACCAACACACGTGTGGAATATCAACAGACACCATATAATGTATTATGGAGCAACTCAACTTTACTGAAAGTTGTAAAAGGTTGAACTCACTTGGCGACAGGCTTCAAGTCAAATCAGACTCATAGCCTTTTACTTACTTTTGTATAAACATTCTCTACATGAGAATAAAGAACCTTTTTACTTGTTCAAACCGCGATTGTTCAATGTAACGTTAAGAAGTTTTACCTACTCACGATACTGACGATCATTCAATATATAACGCATGTAGAAAGATCCTTCTTAATAGCGCTCTGTACCCCTAGCCTGGCGCTCAGAGCTGTCCAGCAACAGATGCATTCATCATCTCTGTTGCGAAAATACGATTAATATCTTCAACAACATCAACCTGATCAATATTGAGGTTCAGCGCACGGCTCAAAGCGTATGTGCTTACATTGAGTTATATGCGCTTGTGTAGCGTATTATTGTTATTATCATTCTCGTTTGGCGAATCCATAGTCATACTCATTACTGCTACCATTGTCAAAACAATCTTCTTCATATTCATTATCCTTTCTTAATTATTAAAGCCTCACCTTAAAGGCTTATCATTTTGTTATATTCTGTAATTTTATTTCCTTATTACTGTTGCAAAGTTACAAGATTACACACACACAGAATATAATTATTTACTACATATAATTAATTTTTACTTGTATTTTTGACTCACATCAATACGATTGGTTTATATCAGCAACAATCGCATTATTCTTGTGCTATCATAATTACAATCACTATACCATAATCTTATAAAAAGAAAACAAGTACCAACCAGATTATATTCCGTTTTAGATCCTTGCCTTTGCATAGATTACATAACAACTAAAAATAAGAACAAATGGAGAATAAAACACATCGACTCATTGTGAGTCAGTTACGAATTATATAGTTTAAAAGACGGTAACGAAAAACTTTATCGAAAAAGACAAACGACATGCACCTCGATGCAACTCTACACAGGTTGCGACATCGACTACCAGCTTTTGAAAAGGAGATTGTAAGGGTTTGATAAAGACACTGACTTCAAGTTCACACTTACAAAGGAACAGAGCATGGTGAACGTGACGACAAGGTATCTTATCTCTTGATAAGGCAACCTTCTCACCTAACGGAGTCTTCGATTCAGAAAATATTTACAAAGGATGCTGTCATTACCATTACAGAATGAAGAAGGTCAACGTTTCCTTGGTAAAAATATTAGAAGTATCAGACGATAAAGGTTACCATTGACCTTAATCACCTCTCGCAGGTATGGACCTTGTATTCCATGGTCATGTTTTCGAGAATCATGAGGCAAAGCGAGGAGGAAGTAAAGAACTTCTTCGAACAGATGAATCAACATCATTGTGGTGGTGGATGCGGCGGAGGCTGTGGCAGCAACAACTGAAGGTGGCTGCGGTTGTGGAAGTATGAAGATGGAGAGGAGGCTGCTGCGGCTGTCATTAAAATATTCTCCTCTTCTCCTAATAGTCGCATATTAGGATGTGAGATTATCGATTAAGAACGCTCATCTCGATAACCATTCATAGAGATTTTGTTATGAATACATTCGGAAAACTCTTCACACTAACAACCTTCGGTGAAAGCCATGGTGCTGCTGTAGGTGGCATAGTTGATGGGATGCCTGCTGGTATAACCATCGATATAGATTTCATCCAATGTGAACTCGCACGTCGCCGACCAGGACAAAGCCATATCTCAACGATGAAAGGAAGCAGAACAAAAAGTAGAACTGCTGAGCGGTGTGTTTGAGGGGAAGTCAACTGGTGCTCCCATTGGCTTTCTTGTCCGCAATACCAATCAACATTCAAAGGACTATGAAAATATCCGTGATCTCTTTCGTCCATCACATGCTGATTATACTTATTACAGCAAGTATGGCATCCATGATGACTATCGTGAGGCGGTCGGTCGTCGGCTCGTATTACCCTTTCACGTGTCGTAGCAGGTGCCTTAGCCAAGCTTGTCCTACGACAGCAGGGCATCAATATCACCGCATATACTGAACAAGTAGGCAACATTCAACTTGATAGAGATTATCACCAATATGATTTAAGTCTTATAGATTCTAACGCAGTTCGCTGCCCTGACCCACAGAAGGCAAAAGAAATGGAAGAACTTATTGCACAGGTGAAAAGTGAAGGAGACACCATCGGTGGCGTTATTTCTTGTGTTATCAAAGGCTGTCCAGTGGGCTTAGGCGAACCAGAATTTGGGAAACTTCTATGCGCAATTGGGTTAACTGCGATGCTTAGCATCAATGCTGTAAAGGGTTTTGAATACGGAGAAGGCTTTGCTGGAGCATCCTGGAGAGGTAGTCAGCAAAACGACACCTTCTTACCTACTGACGATAGTCATCAACACCCGTTATGCAATATAGAAACCAATCATAGTGGTGGCATACAAGGTGGTATTAGTAATGGTGAGAGACATTTACTTTCGAGTGTGGCCTTCAAACCTGTCCAGCCTGCTTATGGAACAGCAAACAGTAAACATGGAAGAAGCCACAACAATGGATGTTCCAGGGCGTCATGATCGTCTTGTGTCTTACCTCGTGCGAGTCCCTATTATTGAGGCTATGGCTGCAATGACAATACTTGACGCATTGCTGATAAGTGGGACTAATAGATTTTTAGGTACCTTTTTGTCATTTGTATTGCAGTCAATAGCTATCTATAAAACAAAATTAGAAGGAGTTAAATCCATTCTTCACATGCTAACAATAGCTGAGAAAAAAGATGGACTTAACTCCTTCTAATTTTCTATACAACCACTTCTTTCTAACGAAATAAGCTTTAGTTACCTTTCTATTTCAGGCTTCCTACAAAATCATTTAATGCTGCACCTCCATCTAAAGATGGTGAATAAAGGCTCAAGAACGTTGAGCTTGATGTTCTCGAAAGTTGACGTTATATCTTTTGCCGTATTCAAAACACAGATATCACCAGCCAAGCCACAAATATCTATCTGATCCACTTTCAACGCTTTAACCAATCGTGCGAGAATACTGGCTGACGCTTTATTTTGCATGATAGAATACTCATCCTTATCTATACTATCACCCTTATATAATAAGGTGAGAGCCGCCCTTTGATTCATTAAGAGCAACCAATAATGATTCCCAAATAGCTGCACCAACAGAATGTTGCACACAATGGCGTGTGCACCTCCACCCTCATCAACAAACGAACTATGATGATAAGGATGCCAATCTGCTGTAACTCATCTTCACAGTATATTCATTACCCTGCTCTTTTACATACGTTGCCAGCATCCATTTGCCTTATCTGCGTCTGACACAGGAAGTGTTCCTGTAATAAAAAGTCGATTTGTGGATCGACTATATAACAATAGTTTTTCATATTTTATTGTCCCTTTTAAATACTAAGAACTAATAGTTTCATTCTCTATAGCATAAAGCTAACAGAATTTATATAGCTTTTATACTACTCAACGTTAATAAATAATAGATATTTTCCAAACCCTTCAAAAACAACATAAAAATAGTGATACATAAACCATGTATCACCATCTAATATTAAATATTTATACTTGTGCGTTATCCAACTCGATTTTCGTCGGCTCCTACCTCTACAACACCACTTATGCATGACCATCGTAAGTAACAGTAAATACCCTTACCTGGTGTCCCTCCATACAGAAGAAGTTTCCAGGGTATGAAACTTACCATTCTTTGATAACGCTGCTGCCCATGCCTGTGACACGCTCTGCATAAGACCACTCCTTACAAACTCTGCATTATTTACCAATAAAAGACTCTGATGTCTTGCCTGTTGGAAGGACTGTTACCGCGCCATTTGCTTCAAACAAAAACATCCTCAACTTCAAACATTGAGAAGATTCCTTTCTGCCTTAAAAGCAAACGAAACTGCTCCATTTCAAGGCTATTACGCTTAAAAGTTCTTAAAGTTTATAGCACCATTCTTCACAGAAAACACTCTCCTTTGATAATATGACGTAGAACAAGCAGAGCATATGCAAAACGAACAAGCATATTAAAGCCCGTCCACACTGCCAAAGCAAAGAGAATATAGCCATATAGACATATCAGGATTATACAAGGCACCACCGACCAAGGCACCAATCACAAAGGCACTCACGGTATCAAGTGGCGTAAGCTGTGCCATCTGAGCTTTTTCCATGTAATACGTGAAAAGCCAAAATACCCTATCATACCCGTAACAAGTTTCAAGGTAATGCCTATATAAGGCTGAATAAACTCAATCATTTCTTGTTGCTTTAAGACGTTATTATAAATTCATTTTTATTCTTTTTGATGCTGCAAAACACGCTTTTCATACTTAACTCGCAAATAACATGACTAAAAACAACGAAACAATTAATTCTGTTACAGAAGCTTAAAAACAAGTCTTTTTATAGCTATAAAGCCATCTGCAAGAAATTAAAAAGAAAGCAACTCCTTTGCCAGTTCGAAATAATATATAACTTCGCACCGAACAAACTGGTAGTGATTAATAGATACCTAAATAATAGAGATTTTCACCTTTACCATAAAAGAAAGATAAAAATGGAATACTATATCAAGATTAATGAAGAAAAGAGAGGTCTATAGCCTCAGAATTAGCCGAAAGAAAATGGATGCTACAACGTTAGTAATGCCAACAGATGGTGTAGAGATGGGTTCCTGCCAACCGATAGAAGAACTCCGCACACTTTTTGAGAGCAAAGAGTCTATCAATAAGACAGAGAAAACAGAAGAGATACCTTTTGTTGAGGCAGAGACCTATCATACAAACAGCACAACAAGAAGCAGTTCAGCAGCCACAACCGGCACCCAGGAAGAGGTCACACTGGTTGTCTTATGATATTTTGCTCACATTATGATTGTCTTGGTTGCAGTGATGGATTGTTACTTGTCCAAGACAGAATCAACACTGAGGACATCTACCGTAGTATCACCACTACTGTAAATGATGCTGTAAATGACAACGATAATCTTACAGGCAACACTTTTTCATCGACAACGCTTTCAAAACGGTCAACAGTGCCTTTGCGGGTAAAGGTGATTGAGACTGCTGTTGATAACCTCGTCACTGTCGATAACTATGTTGTATGTTCCATTAGGTAAGGTGTACACTACGATGGCAAAGATCATATCGTATCTTTAAGGTGTCAATAATCGGGCATATCTTTACTGTTGATGAAGATGACCTTCAGGAAGCTGCAGAACAGTATTACAAGAAAGAAGAAAGTCAACATGAAGGAACAACTTAGAGAAAAAGCACAAGAAGATGTTGCGGGAAAACATCATTGCACCTGCAACCTCAGCCATCGAAGACTCTTGGAAGTGCTATGGATGGTCTTCTGGATGAAATCGGATTTCAGATAGTCACCCTCAAAACAAAGTAAGAGACAGTGAAGCTGATTCTATCTAAGTAAAGATTGGGTCCTCAGATAACAAGACAACTGACTTATGGGTGGATAATAACGCAAAAGATAGTTGTTACGATAGTTTCTACATAAAAGAAAGGGTTTTGCATGTTATCTTTTGCATATAAAACAATCTTTTATGTACATTTGCACCGATTAATTTAGATTAGAATACAAGTATGAAGAAATTATTTTTAGGGTTAATAACGCTGTGTATCTTGTGCCTCTGCTTTAAATAGTGAAAAGATTGACACTCTGGAAAAGGAGAACAGCTGAAAAGTGCTCAAGATGACTACAGGATTGAACAAACTGCAGTTAGATTACGAAAAGAAGGCAAACAATGCCGAACTCATGCAGTAGCAGCTGACATCAATGTTGAAGCAAATGTAGCCTGCGACAGAATTCCAACACAACCAACGCATCAAACACTGTTATTAAGGATGCAAAGACCACTATCAAGCGTCTGAAGGAAGCTAAGTCTATCAACGAGTTGGCTAAAGTCGAAGACCCTTACAAGATGGAGAAAAGAAGGTGCTAAGGTTAAAGGCAAAAGATTGATGACTGCAACAAACACGTCAAGTTTGTTAACAACAATCAATATCGTCAAAAATATTATCGAGAATAAAGGACGCACACTTTGTGCGTCCTCTCTTATCTTTATTTATTACACACTCTTTTCTCGACCTTACTACGAAAACTTACACAAAAACTTTTATCACTCTCTAAAAAAACATCACAAATGATAAAAGATACTTCTACACTATTGCACTATTGGCTCATTTACCAATATACGCTCAAATGCCTTTTCAGAGACAACATTGAATAGATAGTACAAAAACAATACAAGGAACCTATTACCACTGGATTTTAAGACAGAAAAATATTCTCACACTCAAGAATACCGCTAATCTCAACCTCTTAATAAAGCACAAGCGTGTTATCAACAATAAACAAGTTAGAGTTAACATACGGAAAGAAATTAACGGTAAGTGGAGGATATGTATGCACGTTGAATACCGTTGATCTCATCAGCGTGCTTTTTGAGGTTTACCCTATGCTGAGTCACAATGGGCTGAAAGTCGCGGAATGGAATACAGATTTCAACTATGGATTACTGTCACGCTATCGATTACAAAGAGAAATACGCAGATGTTTATGCATCAGCGGGTTTGTTCTATGAACTTTGAGATTAGGAAGATCAACTCCTAATGCTGAGCTTTACACGCCTATAGCCGTAGCATAAAAAGTCACCTATCTGTAAGTTTCAAAACATCATTTAGGCGAACTACTGGGAATTGACGACCACTGCTAATCGTTCACCAGGCGAAAGCCAGGGCAGCTATACTACGCTGCTCGATTCCGGTGGCGCAGCAGACTCAGCATAACATTACACCAAAGATGGGAATTAACGCGCCTACCGTGTTATTCATGCGACAGCACCAATTGTACCTACCTAGAAAAGACTTACATCAACCGTAGATGCTGGTCTTAGTGTGTCACTTTAAGTAGTAGTACATCATTATTAAGCATTAAAAACGCTGATAAATTAAGCATCAAGGACTGTACTTTGACTACATCTCTGCGGTAAGATACCACTTTCAAAGAAATCTACTTTTCATCGAAGTAGATTTACTTTCACGAAAAGTAAATGTTTATTTTCACGAAGAAAAATATCACGAAAACTCTAATCGGGAAGAAGTGCAAATATCAATGCTGGAGACGCAGAACAAGTGGAAGATGGTCGCTAAATCCATTATTAAAACGCATACTCATTATAATTGCGGCGGTGGCTTTACTCCGCCGTATTTTGTATCTTCTTCTAACAGAAATCGAGCATCATTGATACGTGCAATCTGTCACCCGCGAGACGCAGGTTTCACTCCACAAGTATCTGATCCAGAAGCTTCCATGCTCCATGATAGCGATAAGTTCCTTTCGCTCCACATGTACGCATGTGCACGCAGACACATTTATCAATCCATGTTCGTACGCAAGTTGTAGTGAAGGGCTATCTGCATAATCATTAAAGTCACCCATCGCACCAATGCTTGGTTCTGCATACGCACCACGAAGAGAGTCTAGGGCACATTACACAACTGTTCCATCGTGCTTTCTAAAAGGACGAGAATTAAAGTTCACTCTCCTCATTCGACTTGGGGCATGAAGTAGGAAAGACGTATGACGTGTCACCGCTTTCTATTTCACCTTCATACAGCATGTAGAATATCTCGAGGTTGACGCATCTCCTTCATGGAGTATGACACGTATCGTATCGGCTTTTATCAATCGGGAAGGAGGGAAGAGCATATAACGACCACATCTATTACCACGCGCATCATTCAGGCTGTCATCACATATTCATAACGAGCCTTACGCAGCAAAGATCGACGGTAAGGTCGAGTACAGTTCTACCTCATAAACCTACAATATCCGGTGGCGTCCAGCATACAATCTTCGCCACAAACAATGGTGTCTGCCCTATTCGATTCAGTTTTTGCCAATACTTCATTATTACGTGTCCAATGGCGAGGGAGGTCTGGTGAACTCATAAATCATTCTTCAATATCGTGCGGTATCGAAACAAATTCTCAGTAAGGTTCAACAATCGTCAAACGAGTTTGAGCTTCAGATAAAAGAGAACTCCTTAAGAACAAAAGGTTAACAAGATACGCATAAGTTTCAGGTTTATAGATAAGTAGTTATTATTTCTTTATCTCAATGTCTTGTGCTTACATGATTACATATTTTTAGTCTGATACGCCTTCATGTCAGCAGTATCCTTTTCTTCCAATATATACATAAAACCATAATTACCTCCTTCGTCACTATTCATCTCCTCATCACCTATCACCCTACTTATTCACAACCTCCAACTGCTGACGTACTCTCCTCATGTATTAATTCAAAGACCTGAGCAGCAAAGTTGGCATCCATACTACAAAAGGCTTGCTTGTACCGCTTTTCAAGGATTTCCTATATCTTCCAACTTGTAGAATGGTCATATTATGCTCTTTTTTGGTACCTATCTCGACAAATGCGGAAACGCTTGGCAAAGTCCCATTAAGGTTATCAAGCTCGTCTATTTGGGCACGAAGAAATCTTAATCCTTCAGTTGTAGAGCTGTGATCGCGTACTACCAAAAGAGAGATAGAATATAATCCAAGAATGTCAGGAGTTACCTTGTTCTGCATCGCTCCACGCCTTCTCTGGCGTGCAATGGCTCTCAACTATCAACCCATCCAAAGCCCAGGTCCATAGCCTGCTGACATGGTGGTGCTATTAAATCGCGACGACCACCAATATGACTGGGTCACAATTATAAGAAGTCTGTTATTCTTCTACGTAACTCAATAGGAATCTGCCACATAGGAGCATTTCGATAGAATTTCTTATCATAGCTTGAGAAACCACGATGGATAACTCCTAAACGTTTCAAGCCAGCCTGATTAAGACGTTGAAGTGCACCAATCCACAGTTCAAGGTCCAGGATTCTGAGGATTCTTTACCAACACTGATGTCTATTCGTTCTGCAAAGCATCTGCCAAAGCTTGCGCCAGCAAAGGGTTGGCAGATGTTCTTGCTACCCACCCAAAGCATATCCATATACCGTATTTCAGGAGCCACTTCGACGTGCTTCTGGCGTCGCCACCTCAGTCAGAAATCATCATGCCTGTCTCTTCCTTCACACGCTGGATCCATGGTAAAGCCATCTCTCCATTGCTCAAAGAACACCTGGTTTCGTACGCGGTTTCCATACACCAGCACGAAAATATGACGTCCTTTGGCTGCAAGACTATGTGCCGGGGACATCACCTGCTCTTCTGTTTCTGCCGAACAAGGGCCTGCAATTACTAACGGACGTTCTTTATCGCTCGGAAGACGCAAAGGCTCTAATTCTAATTCCATCATCATATATCTTTTTATTCCTTATTCACTGAATTGTTCCCCAAAGGTAATACAAATCATGCATAAAACCTTATTTTACCACCATTCTAAAGATGCAATTTGATTGTATGCTTTTTATCATCCTTTGTCTTTTTACGTTGGAAATACGCACATGACAACGACCATCGTCTCTCTACAACTTACTTCAAGGCATTAGCTTGCTCATCCTTATCGTATTTCCCAACGTGTAAAGACAAGTTGATGATAAAAGCATCTAATCAAATTGCATCTTTAGAATGGTAAAATACTTTTATGCATGATTTTGTATTACCTGAAAGTAATCGAATAAAATAAAACTATATGATGGAAGGTAGGCACTGCCCGGTGCGAGATTATGATCGACTTGGCTGAAGGCAGGTGCGGCATAATCTTCGGCGGGAGATGTCGTATTTTTCGTTGGCTGTTCGTGGTGCCCGTCGGGTGATTTCGGGCGAGATGACACCGTGGATGCGGCGTGAGAAGGAGGACAGGCATGGTGTTTGGGCAGGCTGTCGGTGACTCTGGTATGGTATGGATGTTTGGTGGAGCCAGAACGTCTGCCGGCCAGCACCGCTGTGCTGCTGACGGGCTGCTGCGAGAATGGTCGGTGGGCAATGAAATCACGGTCTGACGGGCTGACAGTTCAGCGTCGTGGCGGCGGCGTTGGGATCCGTAAATGATTTCAGGCTGGGCAGGAATTCTGTCGAGAAATGTGACGGACTGTTGACCGTGAAGGCTCGGGACTGGGCCCCGGTGGTCGTCGCGTTTAACTCGCGCCGCTGTCGGCGGGCGCGGACGGGCGATGGGTTGACCCGAGGCGTGCACGCCGGGGCGTGCGGGCTGGCGGGCGCTCCTGACGTGTGATTCTGTCTTTGATGATGCGGTCGCTGGGCATGGGCAGTGAAGCTGGAGTGGTGAAAACGTGGTGCCTGGCAAGCTGCTGTGTGGACTGTCGGGTGGCTGGTGTGCAGAGGTGTGGGTGGCGGACCAGGTTGTGGCTGGTGGGCGACGGTGTGAATGGTGGGAGAATGATATCGGTTTATCTGCTGTGAAGGAGATTGCTGCTGACGCTGAGGCGTATCGGGCTAAAATGTGATCGTGACAGGCGGCGGTGAAATAACTGCTTGTCTGGAAGCCTGAGGCTGTGCGTGTGCTGTTGTTGTTGAGTTCTTTTATCTGGCTCAGGCATTGGGCTCAGCAAGGGGCTGAGCGTCACGGTGTGAGTTCAACGCAGACTCTCGGGCAAGCGCCTGAATCGAGCTCAGGGGCTGGTGTCGTTTGCTGAGCGGTTGGTTCTGCGATGAGTTTATGCGAGGTGGCGTACTCTTCGTCTTTGTTGCGCGGCGTTATGGTGACGGCGTCGATGATCGACGGTATTCTCCTTTCGCTTCCGATGATAAAGCACGTGTCGCCGAAGGGATGCGTAACTCGGATATTCTGAAAGGTGATAAAGCGACGGGCCGTATTCGTGGGTCCGAATGGTGGTGAACTGCTCATCACTGCAGAAACGCGATGAGCACAGTTGTGTGATGGTTATGACTGTTGTGGTGAACCTGAAATTGATGGTGACACCAGCGGTGAATGATCGCACTTGCTTGCTCACGGCGTGGTTGATAAATGTGCCAGCGGGCCAGTGAACAGGAACTTTCATGTCGTGGTGCTGTGGTTCATGGTGTGCTCGTTCTGTTGAAGAAGTACGAAATACGGCGAATTGAAAGCCGCCGCAGTGGTATTAGACGGATGGTCATCTCGCGGTGCTGGGCGTCGCCCGGCGATTGATGCGCTGTTCCCGGTGTTTTCGTGAAAAATGTTTTGTTCGTTGAAATATTTTTTCGTCGTAAATCTTTCGCCGTCAGTTGTGAGACCATCTGCTGCGAAAAGATGTGAAAAACCGCGGCCTGTTGCTGACGTTTGACAACGTATAATGCTAATGCTGCTGAAATGATGCACTGAACTTCGGCCTCTACGTTGAGGTATCTTTCTAATAATTGCAATTGATGCTGTGCGATGGGCTCGTTCAGTTCCCGTCTTTGGTCGCTGATGGCACGGAATGCTGTGCGCCGCAAATCGACGACGGCTTTAACGATGAACAGCGTCGTGCCAGTCGCCTGGTGTTTGGGCACGGTAGATGACTTTGCTCTTCGATATGGCGTGTGGCGGGTGGTCTTCCCGCGCAAATTCATGAACAGGCAGGCTGCGTTTCTTTGTTTATGATGCGATGGCGTGATGTGACGGTTAATCTTATATTCCATTCGTTTCTGTGTGACTCGGCATAGTGAGCACTCAGCTGACGGTGAACAACTGGGCGGTGACGTACGCCTCCCGCGCTAACTCACGCTGTGAAAACTCTGAACTGTTTGTTAAGTTGATAACGCAACGTGCTGTGGAAGGGCGAGATTAACGACCGTTAACGGTGTGATGTTTTCGCTTTTCTGCCGTCGGTACTGTGTGGGTTCATATTTTGTACTATCTGTCTAATGTTGGATATAGAAAAAGCGACTGACGTGTATTGACGATGACCAATGTACCAGCGATAAATCTTTTTTGTTATGTTGAAGGCAGATAAGTTTTAAATAATGGTTTCGTAATGGGCGAAAGAGGCCTCAATAAATGAACATGAGGACACAAGTGTGCGATATCGACAATGCAGGCGGGTGATGGTGTTGTTAACAGAGCGATGGCGTTCGGTCGTCAATCTTTAGCGCCAACATAACGTCTTCTGTGGTCGCTGCGACTCGGCGACAACGTTGATGAACAACTCGCTTCGAACGCTTTCGATAGTCTTTGCATCATAACGATGTTTGTTCTGTTGTGTGTTCTTCCGCGATGATGATCGCTGCTGAGTTCGGCGTTGTTTGCGCTGCTCTTTTCGTGTAATCTGGCTGCGGTTCGACCAACTCGTCATCTTGAGCGCTCTGCGTTCTTCGGAAGTCGTGTTTCATATTTAAGCAGGCTGGTGGGCGCGTTAACACAAAAATAATTTCTTCATGCTATTCGAATGAAGTAATTGTGCTGGCAAAATGATGCAAAGATAATGTGTTTTATGTGAAATGTTTTTTAACAACTGTCTTCCGTTGATATCCCACCTATAAATCGGTTAATCTTGATATCGGACAATCTTTAGATAGGGAATGTCTATACTGATTTTGAGTTGACCATTCATCGAAGAACCATCCATGGCGCTTCCGGAAGTCGTCGGGTTGCGGGTGCGGCTTTCCTGCGGCTGTCGCTGACCTTTTCTGGTTGTTCGCTAACGCGTGCTGCGGCTTTCGAGGTCGTCTTCGTCGACGGCGGGCGAGACACCTGAAAAGATACGTTGTGATCTTTATATCGTGTGCCGTGGACATGCAACATGGATTATCGTTTGATGACGGGTTATCGGCGGCGGTCTCAATCGAGCGTGCTGACTATTTTGGCGTTGATGGTGTTGCCTGCTGAACATGGTGTTCACGGCATCGTTACGACGGTGTTGGGCTAACGACGAAGGCCTTTCTTGTCGTTGATGTTTGGACAATGCAACCATCACTGCAACCAAGACGACTGACGGGCAAATACCGACAAAGGCAACCGGTATGACGCGGGTGCTGATTGTGACTGCTGAGCTATAACTGACGACCGCTGTTTATCGATGAATGTTGCCTCGTAAAGGCTATGTGTGACGATGGTTCTTTGCTCAGGTGACCATTCATCTGTTGGCGTACGCGTTATGGCGGCTCCTCGGCTGGTCGTTGAGCCTGGAACTCTGCTGGGTAATCGCGATATGATGTTCATTTTATGTGCAATGGTGAAAATCTGTTGGGTAATCAGTAATCACTCTGCCGATATGAATATTGTTCTGAACTTGGCTGGAGACCGCTGTTTGTTGCGGGCTCTTTATAATATGAACTTGTTTTAACTCTGTAAATAAATTGAACTGTTTTCGTTGTTTTACAGTCATGTTATTGCGGATAGCCAAAGGCGGCGTATTTGGCGTCAGCAAAAGGCAGTTTGCGCAACGAAATGATTTATTCGGCCTTATGGGCGGTACGCGAGGCGTTACCCGTGACAGGTGTTTTGGCTTTTGCCGTACTGAAACTCCGGATGGCACGGCACGCCGCTGACCGTGTTGCTGATCGGTGCTGCTATCTGATATCGTGCTGGCACGGCGTGAACGGGCGCGTTCAAATTTTGTATGGTCCGACGTCATCGGTGAAAATGGCGGCAGGGCTGCAGCGTAATGGTGGAGCAGTTCATTGTAGGCGAAGATCTTCTGTGTTGGTTGAATGTTTCGTTTGGCTGAAACGCCTTCCTCACTGAGCAGACATCCGGAAATTCTTTGTTGATGAGCAATGGTGGGGACTGGCCAGCAGTCGGTGTATGCGAGGCGATCGCCTCACGGGCGTAGACGTGCAGGTGACAGCCTGGCCTTGGCGATGGACACCGGGCTCAGGGGTGTTGCTCGTTGCCCCGACGGTGAGAACCATTTAAAAATCCGGACCAGACAACACACAATAAATGACCCAAATGAATGATGATGCGTAAACTATCGCCGCGCTGTTGTTCGAAGAATTTCGGAAAATATCTATTGTTGTGCGTGATGGCCTCGAAACTGTAAGTGCGGTGGCTGTATGAAATGTGTGTGGTGTTAAAGGGACAATAAAATGTGAAAAAAACGTCGTCCGCAAATCGACTGACCGGAACGCCTCGCAACCGTCGAACGCGAATAGTGACAAAATCGCCAGCAAGAGCGGGGTAATAATGCTGACGAACTGGTGGCAGATGACATCGCTTGTCGTCGCGTTAGACGCTGAGGCGGTGTTTCGCCGTGTGCAACGACCACCGGTGTGTTGAGTCGTGTGTTTATGCCAGCTGATCGCTCTGCTATTATGCTGGGGTGATAACGGATATTCTCGTAAAGGAAGCGTCGTATGATTAACGTTAATGGATCAGTCGTGTTTGTGACGACGGTGATGTTTGATGCATTGAAACTTTCGAGCATCCAGCTCAACGTTCTGACGTATTCTCGTGGCACAGATGGGGAACGGCGATAAATGGTTGTGAAGGCCTGAAGGTGACTAAAGCTGCTCGTTGAAAGATGATTTAACCCAGCAGAAAAGTGGAAGGGTTAGGTCGTCTTTCGTGTTGGCGTGAAATAGTTTAACTTTCGCTGATTTGTTTATGAATGGCTGATGATGCGTACAAATGACAAAAGGCACCTGAAATGGTCCTGCTGTGCGTCAAGTATTGTCATTGACCATATCAGCCAGGAATGAACCTGGAGTTCATGTTTGCCTGGTGATCCGATGACCGTAACTTCCTTCCATGTTTGCTGACTGCTGGGCTACATAACGGGGTTGTTTGGTACGAAACCGCCCAGCTAATGTTCACCGTTAATACCGCGCTGCTCTGCTATGGTTGGTTCCGGCGGTGATGACTATCGTCGGTAAAATGATGTCGTTTTGCTGACACCTGCCGGGAATAACTCCGGCAACCTTTCTCCGTGATGGCTTTCCTTACGGCGATGCTGGCATCGCGGCACTGGTAGAAGACTCGGGGTGCGTAAACTTGCTGGACGGCACTGGCTCGCGCCGCGATGATGATCTCGCCGCGTGCGGCAAGTCTTCCATTCTTTGCGCTACTCGGGTCGGTGCGGCGGCTGAGTTAATCTGTAAGACTTCGTCATGATGATGGCTGTCGGGCGGTGTTGCCTACTTGTTCGACTGTGTGCGTGGTATTGTAGCACGGCACGTAATGACGTGACGACCGCGACAGTGCAGACGCACCACCGTAATAATATGTCGGCGTGATGCGGATGGTCGCACGAATGACCCGATTATTGCGAACGAAAATGGGGCACCAACTGCACCGCTCAACAGATCTGTCTGCTTTATCGACAATATTTAAGCGCGACTGATGCGGTAATCTATATCAAATATTGCTACTCAACGGGCGGCTACAGCGCTTTAACACCATAACTCACCGAAGGTTGGTATTTCGAGGCCTCTTCGGTCATAACCGTCTCTGTGAGCTCGGTTATCGAAGCGTGTCGACAATGCATCTGTGTGCGACTGGGATGTTCGGCGACGGCGCGGCGACTCATGCTCCGTCTTCATGACATCAAACCGCGGCCGCCGTTGCCGCAACTCCGCCATCCACCACTGTGTTCGTGCGTTCGAAGAAGTCTTTGCTCTCTCGCTGCCTCGCGTTCTCGGCGCCGACCGTGGTCTGGTGCGCCTGCGGGCCGTTGAACATAGATGCCGATAGCTGTGCTGCCAGGGAAGCGTTGACGCTCTTCCGTGCCGATATTTGCGACGCTCTGTGGTATTTTCGAATCGAACTTCCGTTGAGTGATTATCAGAGATAGTGCTCTTGTCACGTTCTGCGTATTCCTGACGGTCGTGTCAAACTGCCTGATCTCCGCGCAGTAGCGCACCGTAATGCTGACGTGTGTGCATCGATTGCGTTGTCTTTTCGATAAGGGACGTTACCATCTTTGCTATATAATTCGTGACGACACAATGGTCGATGTTTTATTCTCCGATTGTTCTTTGACCACAGACGGTATGTAATCTGTGCAAGGCGAGATTTAAACGGAATATTTTGTTTTCTTTGTTATGATATAGTGATAACCAGTTATGATAGCGCAAACCAATGCGTTGCTGATATAATCAATCGGCGTGATCCGAAACTACGAAGTAAATGATTATGTGATAAATAATTGTGTTCTGTTATTATGATCTTTAAGCTTTGCGGCGATAACAAGAAATGAAGTACAGAAGTATGTTTCAAATGATATTGTGAATAGGGCTGTGTTGAAAGGATGATAATGGTGTTTTGTTTGACGGTATTGTGACTGAGATCGCTACCTAACGGTAACAATAATAATGCTACTGCAGGCGCATATGAAGTGTGGCACATACGCTTTGAACTCGTGCTGAGCTACCAATATTGATCCGGAGTTGATGACGGCTGACATCTTTTCCGCAACGGGAATGATGAACTCATCTGTTGCTGACGGCTCTGACGTCGGGCAGAAATGCAAACGCGGTAAAGGATCTTCTTATGCGTTATCAGATGATCGTCCGGCGCGGTATGGGCTGGCAACGTTACGATGGTACAATCGCCGTTTCTTCAATAAGGTTCTCGTGAAATCGTTTATACAAACAGTAAGGCTATGGTGTGTTGTTTCTTTATCATATTAACAATACATG
>BNJV01001044.1_pt1 | contig 88179 bp, 79 predicted proteins | sample 8540591 | NCBI WGS metagenome assembly BNJV01 (sample SAMD00202457, study PRJDB9452) | human saliva metagenome | host: Homo sapiens
GGACCACTTGGCGTCGTCGCGCAGCTTGATGGTGTAGGTCAGGCCGTCCTCAGAGACCTCGGGAACGGTGCCCAGGGACTTGGGGAGGTTGATCTTGTAGGGGGTGTCAGAGGTGGACTTGTAGGCGAAGAGCGGGCGGTACATCGACTGGATGAACTGGCCGTTCTCGCCCTGCGTGTAGCCCTTTGCCGAGACCGGGAAGATCCAGTTAGGGGTACGCGAGGCCATCGTGACCTCGTTCTTTCCGGTTTCCGAGTTGGCTGCCTGGCCGCCGCCGCTACTGCTGCTGCCGCCACAGGCGGACAGGCCGAGGGAAGCGACCATTGCGAGGGCCGCGCCGGTGACCATCCACCGCTTCTTTCTAAGGTTCATGACTGCTCCAAATCAACGTTGATCAGGGACACTGACGGATGACAACCCGGTCAGATGACATTCATCATATGACAGAATGTCGGCGAATGTTGCCACTTTGGCCAAAATGTGGAATGTTACGAAAAATAACAAGATATTTTGGCGAAAGAAGTGTCGAACTTTCTTCGGTGGGGCATAATTAATCGTGTTCTCAACGATGAGCGCGGTGTAACGTTGTAGTTACTGCATACGTACTTGGAGGAGGTGTCATGGCCACGCATGATGTCGACGAGACCGTCCTGACGCTGATTGGGTCCGGTCAAGCGGACACCAGGCCCGCGATTGTCAAGCAAACGGGCCTCGCACCATCAACGGTGTCGGCCGCTGTGTCTCGCCTCGTCGAAGCCGGGGTCATAGCGGAAGCGGAACAGTCTGTTTCCACGGGCGGGCGGCGCGCACGGCGCCTCGTCACATCCGATGGCGCCGGAGCACTCGCCCTCGTCGAGCTGGGAGCCCACCACGGCCTCGTTGCCCTGACGGACGCCACCCGCGGAGTCGGGCAGGCCTCGAGCCTCCTTATTGACATCGCGGAAGGTCCCCAGGTGGTGCTCGACGCCGTCATGGAGGAGGTATACCGTCAGGAAGAAGCTGCCGGCGTGCGGGTCGGTGGTATCGCCCTGGCGGTTCCCGGTCCCGTGGACGCGGAGCGCTCGCGCGTCATCCGTCCCGCCCGCATGCCCGGGTGGGACGGTATCAACGTCGCCGAGGCCGTGACCGAGCAGTGTGGACTGCCCGCCCTCATCGAAAACGACGCGCGCGCGGGAGCCATCGGCGAATCCGTGTACCGGCGTCGTCTTCAGGGTGTGACACCCATCGATACGCTCATCTACGTCAAGGCTGGTTCCGCCATCGGCGGTGCCTACCTCGTTGACGGCGTGCCGGAAGTGGGGCAGGGCGGACTGGCCGGGGACATCTCGCACATCCCCGTCGAGGCTGCCGCGGGCCGCCCCTGCAAGTGCGGCAACGTCGGATGCCTCGAGACGATCGCGTCCGCTGACTCGATCCGAGCAGACCTGGCCGCTACCGGCCTCGTCTATGAGAACAATGCACAGCTTCTGACCGCCGCACGCGACGGCATCCCCGAAGTTGCGACGGCTATCCGCCAGGCGGGCACGCTCCTGGGCCACTGCGTCGCCCACCTCGTGTCCTTCCTGGCACCCCAGGGAGTCATCGTCGGTGGAGCACTCTCCGCCGTCGACGCCTTCACGGCCGGAGTGCGCGCGGCACTCCATCAATCTGCCTCCCCTCGATCATGGAACACCTCGTGATCGAATCGTCTCGATCAGGGCGCGAAGCGGCGCTCTGGGGGCTTTCGACACTCACCCCCTCAAAGATCTCAAAGGAGAATCGCTCATGACCAAGCCCCGCATCGCGGTCGCCGGCATCCACATCGAATCCTCGACGTTCACCCCCTACATCTCGACTGCCGACGACTTCATCGTCACGCGCGGCGAGCAGCTGATGGAGCGCTTCTACTGGCGCGACGAGGACTGGGCCACCCAGATCGAGTGGATCCCCGTCCTGCACTCGCGCGCCCTGCCCGGCGGCGTCGTCGAACGCGGCGCCTACGACGCCTGGAAGGCCGAGATCCTCGAGGGCCTCGCGGCCGCCGGCCCCCTCGACGGCCTCTTCTTCGACATCCACGGTGCCATGAGCGTCCAGGGCATGGACGACGCCGAGGGCGACCTCATCAACGCCATCCGCGGCGTCATCGGCCCCGAGCCCATGGTCAGCGCCTCGATGGACCTGCACGGAAACGTCTCCCAGGACCTCTTTGACGGCTGCGACATCCTCACCTGCTACCGCCTCGCACCCCACGAGGACGCCCTCGAGTCGCGTCGTCGTGCCGCCTACAACCTGGGCATGCGCCTCCTGAACGGCCAGCCCAAGCCCATCAAGGCCCTCGTCCACGTCCCCGTGCTGCTGCCGGGCGAGAAGACCTCGACCCGCATCGAACCCGCCAAGTCCCTGTACAAGATGATCGATCCCATCGAAGAAATGGACGGCATCCTGGATGCCGCGATCTGGATCGGCTTCGCGTGGGCAGACCAGCCGCGCTGCAAGGGCGCGGTCGTCGTCACGGGTGACGACGCGGAGCTCGTCAAGGAACAGGCCGAGCGCATCGGCCAGTACTTCTGGGACGTGCACGACCGCTTCGAGTTCGTGGCGCCCGTCGCCTCCATGGAAGAGTGCCTGGCAGCCGCCGAGGAGGGCCCCAAGCCCTTCTTCATCTCCGACTCCGGCGACAATCCGGGTGCCGGCGGTGCCGACGACGTGACGGTCGCGCTCGCGGCCCTGCTGAAGTGGAAGCCCGTCCAGGAGGCCACGCTCGACGTCGTCTACGCCTCGATCATCGATCCTGCCGCGGCCTCTGTCGCGTGGGAGGCCGGCGTCGGTGCCGAGGTGGACCTCGAGGTCGGCGGACACATCGACACCCGCGAGCCAGGGCCCCTCGCCGTCCACGCCACGGTCGAGGCCCTCGCCGACGACCCGATGGGCGGCCACACCGCGCTGCTGCGCACGGGCGGCCTGCGTTTCATCATCACGACGAACCGCAACCAGTACACGATGTACAGCCAGTTCGAGCTGCTCGGTGTGGACATCACCACCGCCGACGTCGTCGTCGTCAAGATCGGTTACCTCGAGCCCGACCTGTACGAGACCCAGAAGGGCTGGCTCATGGCGCTGACCCCCGGCGGCGTCGATCAGGACCTCATCCGCCTCGGTCACCACAAGATTGAGCGCCCGATGTTCCCCTTCGATCCGGATATGGCAGATCCCGATCTGCATGCTCAGGTCGTCCTGCCATGAGCGCCGTCAAGGATTCCTCCGGCCCGGTATTCGCGGGCATCGACATCGGCGGCACATCCATCAAGTGGATGATCGTCGATGAAGCAGGCACGATCCTCACCCAGGGCAACGAGCCGACCGACCGTGAGGCCGTGGCCGCGCAGGTGGGACGCATCGGCGCGCGCCTTGCGAGCGACTATCCGGGACTGGTTGGTTTCGGCCTGATTTGCCCCGGCCTCGTCGATGAGGCGAGGGGGACCGTCGTGTACGCGGCGAACCTCGAGCTGCGCGGCGTCCAGCTGGCCCGCGCGGTCGAGGAGGCTACGGGCGTGCCGGCCGCTCTCATGCACGACGGGCGCGCCGCCGGCCTGGCCGAGGGGCTCCTCGGCGCGGGCCGAGGGGCTTCCTCCTTCCTCATGATGCCCATCGGCACCGGCATCTCCGTGGCTCTCATGCTCGGGGACAACCTGTGGAGCGGTGCGACGTTTAGCGCCGGCGAGGTCGGGCATGCGCCCGTCTTCCCCGGCGGCGAGTCCTGCCGCTGCGGATCGCGGGGCTGCCTGGAGGTCTACGCTTCGGCGAAGGGCATCGCGAGGCGCTACGAGCAGGCGACCGGCGAGGACATCGGTGCGAAGGCTATCGAAGCCGGCATCGGTACCGACCCGGTCGCGACCGAGGTGTGGAACACCGCGGTTCGTGCACTCGCGCTATCCCTCACCCACATGACACTCACCGTCGACGTTGAGCGCATCATCATCGGCGGCGGCCTGTCGCACGCGGGGGAGAACCTGCTGGCACCGCTGCGAGCGGAATTTGCCTCGATGCTGACATTCCGCGACGCCCCCGAGATCGTTCGAGCCTCCCTCGGGGGAGCGGGCGGACGCTGGGGTGCCGCGATCTGGCCGCCCGCGTGGGCGGCTCGACGTGCTACGAGAGGTGGCAGCCGTGACGACTGTAGAGATTTGCGTGGAAGATGCTGTGGGCGTGCGCCGTGCGCGCGATGGGGGAGCGGATCGCATCGAGATCTGCACCGATCTGTCCTGCGGCGGCCTGACGCCCGCGTTCGACGAGGTGGCAGCCGCCCTCGAGGTGGCACCCGCCGGGGGCGTTCAGGTGCTCGTGCGCCCGCGCCCGGGGGACTTCGTCCATACGCGCGAGGAGGTCGACCGCATCGCCTCCGATATCGTGACTCTCTCGTCAATTGGTCGGGGAGCGCCGGTGCGGCTCGGCTTCGTCGTCGGTGTTATCACCCGCGACGGACAGATCGACGTGAACGCGGCCGCGCGCCTGCGGGATGCCGCCGAGGAAGCGCCGCTGACCTTTCACCGTGGCTTCGACCAGGTTGTGGACCAGGATCGGGGCCTCGACGTCCTCATGGAACTCGGGTACGACCGCGTACTGACGACGGGTGGGGATCCTGCTGTCGCTCAGCCGGATGCCCTCGCCCGCCTCGTCAAGCGCGGGGGGAGACGACATCATCATCTTGGTGTCGGGCGGCCTGCGCGCTCATAACGTCGCCGAGGTCGTGGCGGCCTCGGGCGCACGAGAGGTCCACATGCGCGCCCCCGGGACGTCGGGAACCGATCAGGCGGAGGTCGAGCGAATCGTCGCTGCCCTGCGCGGATAACGTGGCTCACACATTTTCGAAAAATCTTCATCGATTCGTCTGACAAATCGACGTCGGCAGTGTAAGGTTAAACACATGAGAATTGGAATTTTCAACGATGAAGATCAGATCGCATCCCTCGCAGCGGACCGCATCCTCGAGGTGTACCGCGCTAAGCCGAACTTCGTGCTCGGCCTGGCCACCGGCTCCTCGCCGCTCAAGCTCTACGCAGAGCTCGTGCGCCGCTACGAGGCAGGTCAGATCTCCTTTGCCCAGGTTCGTTCCTACAACCTCGACGAGTACGTGGGCCTGCCCCGCGACCACTACGAGGGTTACGCGAACTTCATCCACCGCAACCTCGTCGACCTCGTCGATATGCCCGAGGGTGCGGCACACGGCCCCGACGGCTGGTGCGATGACCTCGAGGCCGGCGCTGCCGCCTACGACGAGGCCATCAAGGCCGACGGCGGCATCGACATCCAGGTCCTCGGTATCGGCTCGGACGGCCACATCGGCTTCAACGAGCCCGGCGGCACCCTCGCGTCGCGCACCCACGTGGGCGTCCTGACCGAGCAGACCCGCCGCGACAACGCCCGCTTCTTCGACGGCGACATCGACCAGGTCCCCACGCACTGCGTGACCCAGGGCCTGGGCACGATCATGGACTCGCGCGCCCACATCTTCATCGCCACGGGTGAAGGCAAGGCAGACGCTGTCAAGGCCATGATCGAGGGCGGCGTCACCCAGCGCTGGCCTGCGTCCATCCTCCAGCACCATCCCGACGTCACCGTGCTCCTCGACGAGGCCGCCGCCTCCAAGCTCGAGCTCGCGGACTTCTACAAGGAGGTCTGGGAGAAGGAACACCTGTGAGATAGGTTCCCCATCCGACTGTGCCCCGGCCTCGCCAACGCGAGGTCGGGGCCTTATTGTGAGCGTTGCTTCTTCGCTCCGGGCGCACGCGTGCCACCCGTTGGAAGCACCCACAGGCACGTACAATGGTCCCCATGCGTAATGCCCTCGACGAACCCACCGGCCCCTCCGCGCCCTCCGGCCCCTCCACCGCGTCCTCGACCGGCCTTCTGGAGCGTACCGAGACCCGCAAAGAGCGCACCGGCGGGGATGGCGATCGCTTCGCCCACTTCGTGCGCAAGGACAAGGCGAACTCGTCCATGGTGACGGGACAGCCCGTCGTCGCCCTGTGCGGCAAGGTGTGGATCCCCACCCGCGACGCCTCGCAGTACCCGGTGTGCCCCACCTGCAAGGAACTGCGCGACTCGATGGGAAAGAACGGGCGTAACTGGCCTTTCTCTGACGGTGGAAAGGGCTCCGACAAGTGAGCGAGACGACCCGGCGCGCACCCGTTGGCAGGCTGCGCGCCTGGCAGGCCGCTGCCTTGGATCGCTACATGGCGGCCTCCCCGCGCGACTTCCTGGCAGTCGCGACCCCGGGCGCAGGTAAGACGACCTTCGCCCTGACGCTTGCGACCGAGCTGATCGCCCGCGGCATCGTCGATAAGCTCACCGTCGTGTGCCCCACCGAGCACCTCAAGGGCCAGTGGGCATCGAGCGCCGCGCGCTTCGGCATCCACATCGACCCCGACTTTACGAACTCGCAGGGCGTTGCCGGCTCGCACTTCGACGGCGTGGCCGTCACCTATGCGCAGATCGGCTCCAATCCGGCCGTTCACGCGGCGCGCACCCGCGCCTACCGCACCCTCGTCATCCTCGACGAGATCCACCACGCCGGAGACTCTCTGTCGTGGGGCGACGGCGTACGCGAGGCCTTCACGGACGCGACGCGCCGCCTGGCCCTGACGGGTACGCCCTTCCGATCCGACACCTCTCCGATCCCCTTCGTCACCTACGAGGAGGACGAGGAGGGCATCCGACGTTCGCGCGCGGACTACACGTATGGCTACGGCGACGCGCTCAAGGACGGTGTCGTGCGTCCCGTCCTGTTCATGTCATACTCGGGGCAGATGGCCTGGCGCACCAGCGCGGGTGACGAGGTCAGCGCCCGCCTGGGCGAGCCTCTCACCAAAGGACATGATGAAGCAGGCCTGGCGTACTGCGCTGGACCCCAAGGGCGAGTGGATCCCCGCGGTCCTGCGAGCCGCCGACATGCGTCTTGAGGAGGTGCGCCGCGCCGTGCCCGACGCGGGCGGCCTCGTGATCGCCTCCAACCAGGAGCACGCGCGCGCCTACGCCCGCCACCTGCGCCTCATCACCGGCAAGGCTCCCACGATCGTCCTGTCTGACGACGCGGACGCATCCGACCGTATCTCCGAGTTTGCCGACTCCACCGACAAGTGGATGGTCGCCGTGCGCATGGTGTCCGAGGGCGTCGACGTGCCCCGTCTCGCGGTCGGCGTCTACGCGACCAACGCCTCCACGCCCCTCTTCTTCGCCCAGGCGATCGGCCGCTACGTGCGAGCCCGGCGTCGCGGCGAGACGGCCACCGTCTTTATTCCCTCCGTCGTGCCTCTGCTGACCCTCGCCGGCGGCATGGAGATCGAACGCGACCATGCGCTGGATCGCCCCAAGCGCGACGAGGCGAGTGAAGACGACATGTGGAATCCCGAGGACGCCCTCGTCGCGGCCGCCAACCGCGAGGAGAAAGCTTCCTCCGACCTGCTCTCACAGTTCGAGGTCCTGGGGGCGGACGCCGAGTTCGACGGCGTCCTCTTCGACGGTGCCGCGTGGGGCGCGGGTGCCGAGGTCGGTTCTGAGGAAGAGCAGGAATACCTGGGTATTCCCGGCCTGCTGGACGCCGATCAGGTGACGACTCTGCTGCGCGCTCGCCAGGCCGACCAGGTTGCCGCGCAGAAGAAGACCCGCGCGGCGCAGAAGATGCGCGAGGAGAACGCTGGCATCCCCGCCCACAAGCTGCGTGCCGCCAAGCGCAAGGAGCTTCAGCACCTGGTCTCCACGTGGTCTCGCCGCTCCGGAGAAACCCACGCGACCATTCACTCGCGCCTTCGCTCGCGCTGCGGCGGCCCCGAGGTCGCCCAGGCGACGACCGAGCAGATCGAGGCCCGTATTGCGCTGCTGCGCGAGTGGTTCGTCGGCCGCCACTGACGCGCGTTTTTGTAGTGTCCGCTCCATGTCAATCTGACACGAGATGCTGAGCGCGCGCTTGGCAGGATTCAACCTGATTGGGAGCACTCAACCCGATCAGAAGGGGTTGAATCTTCCCGATCGGGTGTCACCCCCATCGGCAATAAGCCCGGTCGTGGATAACCAGCCCGAGAGATGCTCCGACAAGCCTCCACCCGGGCCAGACCAGGCAGTGCTGCACTAGATGCAGCAGCAATGCACTAGTTAGGAGTGCATTGCACTGCCTTCTATCTAGTGCAAAGCTGCGCCAAGTAGTGCACTGCTGCTGAGCTACAAGCTCACGTGCGGCAGGGTAAGCCCCAATGTGTCGTTACATTGCTATCAACTGAGCTGCGGTAGGCAGTGCTGAGCCACTTAGTGAGCATTACACCAGTTAGGGAGCATTACACCATTTAGGGAGCGTTACACCAGTTAGGGAGCGTTACACCACTTCCGAGCTGGTGTAATACCCTGCTAAGTGGTGTAACACCACTTAGTAACAAGTTGTACTGCGCAGACGTGCGTGAGATCGCCATTGGTGGCGTGGTCAGCGTCGTGCTCCGACCCGTATCAGGTCGAAACTGAATGCATAAGACACGATCGGCAGGATTCAACCATCGGGAGCATTCAACGCGATCAGAAGCGGTTGAACGCTCCCGATCGGGTGTCACACCCCGTCGGTAACAGGCTTCATTGTGGATCCGGCAGTCGATGGGGGCTCACGCTCGCAGCACACGGTCATGCGTCATGCGCGGATCTGCGGGTATGAAAAGCCTCCCATTCCCTGGACTTCAATGTCGATGTCCAAGAAACGGGAGGCAGTTCAGAGAAGAACGAGGCCGGGGCTTCGTTGTGAGTGCGAGCTGAGGGTCAGTCGACCTTCTCGTAGCGCGTGGGGATCGCGGCCTCGCCCTCGGAGAGGCGCCACGCCTGGTAGGGCAGCTCGTTGCGGGCGCGCAAGTGGTGCTCCTGGGCGCGGGACAGTGCCTCGGGACCCCAGGCTTCGGCGTCGATCTCGCCGCCGCGGACCAGCTGGACCTGCAGCGGGCGGGCACCGCGCTCGGCCAGCAGAGCCTGGCCCTCCTCGAAGGACGTGCCGACGAGCAGGAGCTCCTCGGTCGCGTAGCCGTCCTCGCCCATGACTCGGCCGGCGACCTTGCGCCCGCCGACAGTGGACTTCGACTCGGCCTTCTTGGCGACAAGAACGGTCTCGCCGTTGGAATCCTCGCGCTGGACGACCTTGTAGACCAGGGCGGCCGTCGGCACGCCCGAGCCCGTGACCAGCTTGGTGCCCACGCCGTAAGAGTCCACGGGGGCCGCACCCAGGGCGGCGATCGCGTACTCGTCCAGGTCCGAGGTCACCGTGATCTTCGTGGTGGTGGCGCCCATTGCGTCGAGCTGTCCGCGCACCTTGAACGCCTCGGCGACCAGGTCGCCTGAATCCAGGCGCACAGCGCCCAGCTCGCCGCCCGCGGCGCGCGCGGCTTCGACCGCGTTGATGACGCCTGCCTGATGTCGTAGGTGTCCACGAGCAGGGTCGTACCCGCGCCCAGCTTGGCGACCTGGGAGTCGAAAGCGTCGCGCTCGGTGTCGTGTAGGAGCGTGAACGCGTGGGCGGCCGTGCCAATGCAACGGATTCCGTAGCGCTTGGCGGCCTCAAGGTCGGAGGTGCCCTGGGAAGCCGCCGATGATGGCGGCGCGGGCGGCGGAGACCGCCGCGCGCTCGTGGGCGCGGCGCGCACCCATGTCCATGCAGGGGCGGCCGTGGGCGGCGATCGTCATACGCGAGGCGGCCGAAGCCACCGCGCAATCATGGTTGAGGATCGACAGGAGTAGCGTCTCCAGGAGCGTACAGTCCGCGAACGTGCCCTCAACGGTCAGCAGGGGAGAGCCGGAGAAATAGCACTCGCCCTCGGCGTAGCCCCAGATATCGCCTGTGAAGCGCCACGAGGCCAGGAACTGTGCGGCCTCCTCGGAGATGATCCCCTGGTCTTTCAACCAATCGATCTGCTCCGCGTCGAACTCGAAGCGTTCCAAGGCCTCGAGAATTCGGCCGGTTCCGGCGACAACGCCGAAGCGGCGCGTGGCGGGCAGGCGGCGCCCAAACAGCTCGAACGTGCAGCGACGATGCGCGGTGCCATCCTTGAGGGCGGCGTCGAGCATCGTGAGCTCGTACATATCAGTCAGCAATGAAGTAGATGTCGATGCAGGCATACTGTGAGCCTACCCTGAGAAGCGTGTCACCGGGGTGCGAAATCGCTTCCATGGACGCTCTTTTCGACTTAGGGTTGATACATGACCACCATCGCCCAGCCGATTCCGCGCGCGCACGAGGCCGCCACCTCCGTGCCGCGGTGGCGCGCCGTCGTGTGGGACGATCCTGTCAACCTCATGAGCTACGTGACCGCCGTGTTCCGCGAGTATTTGGCTACTCCGCCGCTCGCGCCGAGGAACTCATGCTGGCCGTCCACACGCGCGGGCGTGCGATCGTCTCGACGGGCGTGCGCGAACGCATCGAAGCCGACGTCATGGCCATGCACTCCTACGGTCTGCGCGCCACCATCGAAGAGGACCGGGACTGAGGATATGGAAGGCTTCGCTCTTCGAGACGGTGTCTACGCCTCGTCGATGAGCGACGGTGAGGCGCTCCTCCTGCGTCAGCTTGCCAGCGAGGTCCTCGTGGTCCTCGACGATCCCGGCGACTTCGCCGCGACCTCGTCCATGGTGAATGCCGCCACGGAGACCGAACAGCGCCGAGACGAACCCCGCGAACGCACCCTGCGCATGCTGCTGCCCTCGATGAGCGAGGACGACGAAGATGCTGGCCGCCTGCGCGCTCTGACCGAGGATTCTCTGCGCACCGATAAGTCCGTCCGTTTGCGCGCGATCGTTGGCGATCTTGACCACATCGTCCACGGTGAGAGTGACACCCTCAGGATCCAACCCGAGGCCGTGTGGTCCTGGCTGGGTGCTCTCAATGACATTAGGCTCGGCTTAGCCGGTGAGCTGGGCCTATCGGATCAGCAAGACGCGCAACGCATCGAAGAATTGGCCCTCAGTGAGCCGACGGGGGAGCGCTCGCAGACCGTCGCCGCCATCTATATGCTCATCACATGGTGGCAGGACTCACTCCTAGAAGCCGTCAATAATTCCCAGTAACGCATAAGGTCGATACATGAACAACGCCCCGATCGGAATTTTCGACTCGGGCCTAGGTGGGCTGACGGTGGCGCGCGCAGTCATCGACAAACTGCCCGACGAAGAGATCATCTACCTGGGCGACACCGAGCACACGCCTTACGGCCCGCGAGCTATCGCGCAGGTTCGCTCGCTGACGCTCTCCGCCCTCGACGAGCTGGCCTCGCGTGGCGTGAAGGCGCTCGTCATCGCCTGCAACACGGCGACGGCTGCCGCGCTCGCGGACGCTCGGGAACGCTACTGGATCGACGCCGGGATCCCCGTCATTGAGGTCATCACTCCGGCTGCGCGCCAGAGCGTCATCGCCACGCGTAACCACCACGTGGGTGTCATCGGGACGAAGGCCACCATCCAGTCCGAGGCATACCTGCGCGCGCTCGCAGCCGTCCCCGGGCTGACGGTCAGCCAGCAGGCGTGCCCCGCTTTCGTCGAGTTCGTCGAGGCCGGGGTGACCACGGGCGAGGAGATCGAGGCCGTGGCGCGCGAGTATCTGACGCCGCTGAAGGAAGCGGGCGTGGATACGCTGATCCTGGGGTGCACGCACTACCCGCTGCTCACCGGTGTTATCGGTCGCATCATGGGCGAGGGGGTCACGCTCGTGACCTCCTCGGAGGCGACCGCGAACGTCACCTATAACGAGCTCGTGGATCGCGGGCTCCTTCATGATCCGTGGCTGCAGGCGAGGGACCAAAGCACCAGTTCCTGGCCACGGGCGCCTCCCGACGCGTTCCCGCGCCTGGCTCGCCGTTTCCTCGGCCCCGAGGTGGGCTCCGTTGCCCGCGTGAATACCGGTGGTGGTATCGCGTGAAGCTCACCATCATCGGCGCAACCGGTTCGATGTCTGGCCCGGAGTCGCCGGCTTCGTCCTACCTTGTTCAGGCCCGAGGCCTGGACCCGCGTTCGGGGCAAGAGCGGACGTTCTCGCTCGTGTGCGATATGGGCCCCGGCTCCTTCGGTGCGCTGTGGGCGCACGTGCGCCCGTGTGAGCTCGACGCCCTCGCGCTGTCCCACTGCCATGCCGACCACATGGGTGACATTATCTCCCTGCAGGTGTATCGCAAGTGGGGTCCGGGAGCAGCCGCATCCGCGCTGCCCCTGTACGGTCCCGCCGAGACGATGCGTCGCGTGCGCCAGTTCGAAGACGCTCCGGATGATGAGGCGTACGAGCTTGAATTCGCCTTTACTCACATGCAGCTGGGCGAGGTCTACCAGGTCGGTCCCATGACGATCCGCCCCTACCGCGCCCTGCATCCGGTCGAGGCCTTTGGCCTGCGCATTGAGGGCCCCTCGGAGGAGGATCCCGAGCGCCTGGTGTCCCTGTTCTACACGGGAGACACCGACCTGTGCGACACGATCATCGAGGGTGCGCGCGGCGTCGACGTGCTCCTCAGCGAGGTTGGCTTCACGAGCGACGAGACTGAGCCCGACATGCACATGGACGGTACGCGCGCGGGCGAGGTCGCCACGCGAGCCGGAGTGGGTCGCATGATCGCGACCCACATCCAGCCGTGGACGCCACGCGATCGGGTGGCCTCCGAAGTGCGACAGACCTGGTCGGGGCCTCTCGACTTCGCGACCTCCGGGATGCAGGTCAGCCTCTGAGCCGTGCCTCGCCCCGCCGATGGGTGGGGCGAGGCGGTTCCTCGATCAGTCGCCGGATGTCGAGTACGAGGCGTTGTGGCGCTTCCACTCCGCCAGGTATGTGGCGACGCGAGCGGGGCCCGAGGCCTCGGACCATCCGTGATTTTTGTGCCGCAGCAGGATCTTGCGGGTGCCCAGCGAGGGAAGGGGTGTGATACGCATACCCTCCCTGTGTGCCCCGGCCAGTGCCATGGCCGGAAGGATCGTCGACCCCGTGCGGGCGCGCACGAGGGCGCGCGCGGCCTCGTAGGTCGTGTAGAGGTGGGGTGCCCACCGCGTGTCCGGGAACGCCTTCGTGATGCGGCGCATGACGTGGTCGCCGCTGGTGCCCGGATTGACGCGCAGCCAGGTGAGGTCCGCGAGGTCTTCGATCGACCCGATGGGGGGAGCCGAGTCGGGGGTGACGAGCACCCAGGGTTCGTCGAGGAAGGGAATGTCCGTGTAGCCGCGAGGGGCCAGGCCCGGGTCCTCGTCTCGCTCGATGACGAGAATGTCGTACTCGCCGGTGCGCAGCGCGGCCATGCCGGGGGTCTCTTCTGTTTCCTCGATGCGCAGGTCGACGCCGGGTAGGGCGTCCACGAGGTCGGGGAGCGCGGGGATGAGGGTGGATCGGCAAATCGTCAGGAATGCTCCGATGGTGACCGTTCCCGTGACTTGGCCCGTGAGGGGGCGCAGCGCCTTGAGGGCTTCTTCGATGTCGGCGTTGATGCGTTCGCCGGCCTCGGCGACGATCGTGCCGGCGGGGGTCAGGATGGCTCCCGAGGTGGTGCGTTCGACGAGCTTGAGGCCAACTTCCTCCTCGAGCTTTTGGATCTGCTGGGATACTGCCGAGGGCGAGACCATGAGGATGTCGGCGGCGGCAACGATGCCGCCTTCACGCGCGACGGACAGAAGGAAAGGTAGGCGGCGAGGGTCGATATCCACGCGAACTCCTTTGTTAAGCGAAACTGTAAGATAACTATAGAACCATTCAATTGTACTTGACTTGCGGAAGGTGCATCATAGGAGTCATGACGATCTCATCTCTCGCAATTCCGGTCCTCGGTTGGTTGGGTGCAGCTGCCTCCATCGCCGCCTACTACCTGGTCTCCTCCAAGCGCTTCGCTCCCGACTCCCTGCGCTACCACTCTCTCAATGTCTCCAGCTGCATCCTGCTGGCCCTCGCATGTGCGTCCACCGGCGCGTGGCCGTCCTTCCTCACGAACGCCATCTTCATCGGCGTTGGCTGCACCATGATCTGGCGTGTGCGCGACCGCCTCGCGCGCCGCATCATGCAGGTCGTTCGCTTCTGCGACGTGCGCCGCTTTCTGCCGCGCCGTGCGCGCCTGGCGCGCTCGATCACTCTTCGTTGAATTGGGGTGGTGAGGGGGCAGGCCGTGGGCCTGCCCCCCTCACCGTATCCACCGCCTGATTAATTAAGAGAAGCAACCCTCTTTGGTCAAGAATTTTCCAAGGTGTACCAAGGAAAAGTCCGTAAGATACGCTTCATAGAAAAATAAGAAAAGTTCGATGGAAAAAACGGGAAATTAGGCGCATCATGTCAGTACGACGCGGTGACAGATCCATCGCACTGTACTCAAAGAGGAGCACACAATGTCTCGTTTTGTCGCATCACTCCTTCATCGCCTCGCCCATCACCGCAGGGTGCGCCAACAGCGCAACCCCCTGCAGTTCTCGATGGACCGCCCCATCTTCGGCAACCTCGTCGCCCGTTGATGGCGCGCCTGCGGGCGCAACACACAAGTGCCGGACACCCTCGGGTGCCCGGCACATTTGTGTCTGCGCTGTTTCTCAGCCGCGCAGGTACTCCACGATGTAGGGCATGAGGGCGCGGAAGGCAATGCCGCGGTGGCTGATCGCGTTCTTCTGCTGTGCGCTCATCTGAGCGGTCGTGACCTCGAAGCCCTCGGGAACGAAAATCGGGTCGTAGCCGAACCCGCCCTCACCCCGTGGGGAGCGCGTCAAGGTGCCGCGCACCTCGCCTCGCTCGACGAACTCGCGACCATCCGGGGTGACGAGGACAGCGGCCGACACGAACGCCGCTCCGCGGTGGCGGTCGGGAACATCGGAGAGCTGGTCGATGAGCAGGCGCAGATTCGCCGCGTCATCCCCGTGGGAGCCGGCCCAGCGCGCGGAGAAGATGCCGGGTGCCCCGCCCAGCACGTCCACTGCGATACCGGAGTCATCGGCGATCGCCGCCAGGCCGGTGGCGCGAGCCAGTGCGCGGGCCTTGATCAGGGAGTTCTCCTCGAAGGTCACACCGTCCTCGACAGGGGAAGCCACGTCAAAATCGCTCATGCGCGCCACGCAGCCGTCCTCGAAGCCCTCCCAGGCGGGGGCCAGGATGGCCTCGAGCTCGCTGACCTTGTGCGCGTTGGAGGTCGCGAAGACCAGGCGCGCGCTCACGGACGCACCTCGATGCGCTCCATGAGGGGAGCCTCGAGCGCTAGCTTCTGCGCGCGGGCGAGCTGGGCGTTGCCCAGTGTCGCCAGGTCCAGCAGCTCGCCCAGCTCGTCGCGGTTGAAGGGGGCATGCTCGGCGGTGCCCTGCACCTCGATGAAACGGCCATCGCCCGTCTGCACGACGTTCATGTCAGTCTGCGCGCGCACGTCCTCGACGTAGGGCAGGTCCAGCATGGGAGTGCCGTCGATAACGCCCACGGAGATCGCGGAGATCGAGTCGGTGAGGACCTTGGCGGAGGGCTTGAGGATGCCCTGCTCCTTCGCCCAGGTCACCGCGTCGGCGAGGGCCACGTAGGCACCCGTGATCGCCGCGGTGCGGGTGCCGCCGTCGGCGCGCAGGACGTCGCAGTCCAGGACGATGGTGTTCTCGCCGAGCGCGGACACGTCGACGATGCCGCGCAGGGAGCGGCCAATGAGGCGCGAGATCTCCTGAGTGCGGCCGCCCACCTTACCCTTGACGGATTCTCGGGAGGAGCGCTGCTCGGTCGCGCGCGGGAGCATCGAGTACTCGCCGGTCACCCAGCCCTCGCCGGAATCGCGTTTCCAACGCGGCACGCCCTCAGTGAAAGAGGCGACACACAGGACGCGGGTGTTGCCGAACTCGATGAGGACGGAGCCCTCACCGGTACCCGACCAACCGCGGGTGATGGAGACGGGACGGAGCTGGGACGGGGTGCGCCCATCGGCGCGCAGGGGAGTATTTGTCATAGTGCCTAGGGTAGCCCACCGCGTTACCGTGGAGTTATGAGTCTTGATCTACCTCTCGTCCGCGGTCACGTCGACCCGGCTGTTGGGCTGCGCGAATCCGTGGCTCCGTCGGCTCTGGTGCGCGCCGGTGAGGCCGACGTCATTGTCGTCGACCCGTCCGGTTTTGTTCTCCTCGACGAGGCCGAGGCGTCGTCCTCGGGTGCCCCGGTCCTGCGCCGGATGGTCGGGGACGAGGCCACGCGCGCGCTCGAGGGGGCCACGGCCTCGTTCATTGGGGTCGCTCGCGGACGATCCGTCATCGCGATCGAGACGAGCCGGGACGAGGCGTGGGGCCGCTGGGAGCACCTGCGCGCGGTCGGGTGGTGCCTCGACGGCGACGATGCAGCCCTGGCGCTGACCGCGCTGGCCCTCGCGGGTTGGCACTCCAACTACCGCTTCTGCCCGCGCTGCGGGGCACCGGTGCAGCTGGTGTCCGGCGGATGGGCCGCGCGATGCGAGACGTGCGACCGGCTTGAATACCCGCGCCAGGACCCGGCCATCATCGTGCTCGTCCAGGATCATGACGGGCGCGTCCTTCTGGCGCACAACGCGCTGTGGCGGCCCGGCTTCGTGTCGATCATCGCCGGCTACGTCGAGGCAGGGGAATCCCCGGACGTCGCGGTTGCCCGTGAGGTCGCTGAGGAAGTTGGCGTCGAGATTGAGACGCCCACCTACGTCGCGACGCAGCCGTGGCCTTTCGGACGTTCGCAGATGATGGGCTACAGGGCTCGCACCGCCTCGCCGCGCCCGACCCCGCAGGCGGACGGCGTGGAGATCGAGTGGGCGCGCTTCTACAGCCGCGACGAGCTGACGCGCGCGCTTGAATCCGGGGAGATTAGCGCCCCCGGACGCGCCTCGATCGCCTACGCGCTGCTTCGGGACTGGTACGGCGACGAGCTGCCGAGCGGCCCGGACGGCGCGGGACGCAACTGAGGGCGGGCGATGGAACAATGGGGACCATGAACCCCGAGGAACTGCTGGACGCCCTGGACCCCGATCAGCGCGCCGTCGCCACGCAGGTGGCGGGCCCGCTCGCCGTCCTGGCGGGTGCGGGCACCGGCAAGACCCGCGCGATCACGTACCGCATCGCGTACGGGGCGGCCGTCGGTGCCTTCGACCCGTCCAACGTGCTCGCCGTGACCTTCACGCAGCGCGCGGCCTTCGAAATGCGCCACCGCCTGGCTCAGCTGGGTGTTCCGAAGGCTCAGGCGCGCACCTTCCACTCGGCCGCGCTGCGCCAGCTGCGCCATTTTTGGCCTACCGTCGTGGGTGGTCCGCTGCCCGACGTTATCCCGCACAAGGCCTCCCTCGTCGCGGCCTCCGCCGCGCGGCTGGGGATCACGATCGACCGTACGAACGTGCGCGACATTGCGGCAGAGGTCGAATGGGCGAAGGTGTCGATGATCGACGCCGCGCACTACGCCTCGCGCGTGGCTCGGCTGCGCCGCGACGTGCCCGCCGGGCTGGACGCTGGTGACATGGCGCGCCTCCTCGACGTGTACGAGGACGCGAAGAATGAGCGCGGTGTCATCGACTTTGAGGACATCCTCATCTACCTGTGCGGCATGCTGCAGGAGCGCGCAGACGTCGCCTCCATCGTGCGCAAGCAGTACCGCTCCTTCGTGGTCGATGAGTTCCAGGACGTCAACCTCCTCCAGGCGCGCCTGCTCGACCTGTGGCTGGGCGGGCGCCACGACGTGTGCGTCGTCGGCGACGTCGCACAGACCATCTACTCCTTCACGGGCGCGTCCCCGGACTACTTGACCGGTTTCGGGCGCAAGCATCCCGGGGCGCGCATCGTCGAGCTGACTCGCGACTACCGTTCGACCCCGCAGATCGTGAGCGTGGCGAACGATGTCCTGGCACGCTCGAGCCAGCGCGAGGGCACGGTGCGCCTGTCCAGCCAGCGCGACGGCGGCGCCCAGGTTACCTACCGCACCTACGATGACGATCGAGCCGAGGCCGAGGGCGTCGCAGCGTCGATCGCCGACCTCATCGCGGGCGGCATGGCACCTCATTCGATCGCTGTTCTCATGCGTACGAACGGCCAGTCCCAGGCCTTCGAGGAGGCCCTGGGGGCGCGCGGTATTCCCGTGGCCGTCGCCGGAGGAAAGCCTTTCTTCGCTCGCGACGACGTGCGTACCGCGATCTCGCGCCTGCGGGCCGCGGCGGCGGCCGCCACCGACGATGGGAGCGTGGGCGAGATTGTGCGCGACGTCCTCTCGGGCGTCGGTTGGGCTCCCGAGGCTCCCTCCGGCCAGGCGGGTTCGGAGCGCTGGTCGAACATGAACGCGATCGTCGGCTGGGCGGACGACTCCAAGGCGGAGACGCTCGCCGCCTTCGTCGCCGAACTCGACGAACGCGTCGCCTACCAGGTCGAACCGGACAAGGCCGGGGTCGAGCTGGCCACCATTCACGCCGCCAAGGGCCTCGAATGGGATGCCGTCTTCCTCGTCGGTGTCGCCGAGGGCCTCCTGCCGATCTCGTACGCAAAGACCGCGGCCGCACGCGAGGAGGAGCGTCGTCTGCTGTACGTGGCCGTCACCCGTGCCCGCGACCTGCTGACCCTGTCGTGGGCGCGCTCGCGGGGAGCGGACGGGCGCGGCAAGCGTAAGCGCAGTCGTCTGCTCGACGGTATCTGGCCCGAGGAAGTGGGAGTGGGCGCGCCGAAGAAAAAGGCGCGTGCCTCCACCCGCGCCCTCAACCAGGCTTTGAGGAGGAGGCGTCGCCCCAGGCGATCGAGCTCTTCGGGCGCCTCAAGGCGTGGCGTCTCGAGGTCTCACGCCAGGCGGGCGTGCCGCCTTTCGCCGTGTTCACCGACCAGACCTTGCGCGACATCGCCCAGGCCATGCCAAAGAATACGACGCAGCTGCGGGTGATTCGGGGCATCGGCGACGTGAAGGTGCAGCGCTTCGCCGCCCCGGTGCTCGCACTGGTGCGTGGCGAAGAGGTCATCGTCGACGAAGGGGCCTGAGCTAGCAGGCCACGCCGTCGATGCCGCAGACGCATTCGTGGGCACCGATCGCGCGTTCGACGGTGATGGTTCCGTCCTCGTCGACCGTGGCAATCTCGGCGCACAGGGATGGAGTGAGTGCCCCCGAGGCGAAGTCGCGCAGCAGGCGCGCAATCCGCAGGGCGGCCGCGAAGTGTGCCAGCTGGGGGAGTGACCCGAGTGGCCACTGGGCGAGTTCTCGCAGGTGTGTGAGGTGGTAGGGGTCCTGCTCGGGCGCGCGCGTGCTCGATGCAGTGGAAGCACGGCGTGGAGCCGGGAATCACGAACGGCCCGATCTCGTAGGAGTGCTCCCCGCGCGTGATGAGCAGGTGAGGCGTGTCTGCGGCCATCAGCTCGAAGGGGATGCCGGGGTCCTGTGCTCGATCCGCCGACACGAGGGCGACGTCCGGCGCATCCTGGGCATGCAGGTCGGGCAGAGGAATCAGCGAGGCGAGTTCTCGGCGCACCGCGCGCGAGCGTAGCGTGCCCGTGTATACCCCGCCGAACACTCGATCCCAGTCGCCGTCCACCAGGGTGGGGGCGTCGATGCGGAGTCGTAGCGCGAGGGTGTCGACCAGCGAGCGGAGGGCGAGAAGCGTGGCGGGTGCCGCGCCGAGAACACCGAGCGAGAGGAGCGGGCGGCGGTCGGGATGTTCCACGAGGCCCGCCTCGGCCAGCGCGGCGAGGAGGCCGGGTGAGGCCTCGGGAGCGTCGGACGCGTGAGCGGGGCGGGCCTGGCTGGCGAGCCAGAGCTGGTCGCTTGCATGCAGGTCGTCGAGGCGCACGTGTCGGGCGCGGTCGCCACCAATTTGGACGCTGCCCGGGCCGCGCCACAGATCGCCGTGTGATGCATCAGGTTCATGATGGTCTCCTTCAGTTTGTGACTGTTAGAGACATCATGAACCGAGATGGACCACCGTTGTGCCGTTTTGAAAAATCTGTGGATAACTTGTCAGATCACTTCGGTATGTATCAGTTTGTTTCATCCTGGGGGTTAGATGCTTCGGGATCCTCAGGCTCGTCATCCGGGCCGGCCGAGGCCTCGTCCCCGGGCTCCAGTCCATCCGCCCAGCCGAGCGTGCCATCCAGAAGAGAATTGAGAGCGGCGTCGATATCAGCGTCTTCTTCGGCCGCCGCCCGGCGCAGCGTGAGGAAGGTGTCCGGCGTAGCCAGCTCCGTCTCGGAGGGAACCATGTCCGGGTGCGACCAGAGTGCCTCGCGCGCGTCGCGCCCACCGTCGGCCTCCACCAGCGCAAAGATCGATGCGGCGCCGCGCGCCTGACGCGGGCGCATCTTGAGGCCCATGAGGGTCCCGAGGATCTCCTCCGCGGGGCCGCCCGAGGCCCGGCGGCGACGCATCATTTCGCGCAGCGCGTCCGCGTGGGGCAGGTAGGGCAGGGTGGCGCGCGCCGTCACGACCTCGACCCAGCCCTCGATGAGGGCCAGCATCGTCTCCAGGCGTGTGAGCGCACGACGCTGATCGGGCGTCGTCGACAGCGCAAAGACGCCGCCGCTGAGGGCCGACTCCACCGAGTGCGGATCCGAGGGGTCCACCGAGCGTGCGGCCTCCGAAATGGCCTCCGTGTCGATCGCAATCTGGGACGCGTAGCGCTCGACCGCGCGCACCAGGTCGCCCTCCAGCCACGGGACCGAGGCGAAGAGCCGGCGGTGCGCCGCCTCTCGCACGGCGAGGAACTGGCGGACCTCGTCGAAGGGAATGTCGAGCCCCTCGGAGAACTGCGCGACGTTGTGCGGCAGCAGGGCGGCGTGCGACGTGTCCGACAGGGGGATGCCCGTGTCGAAGGTGCCGAAGGACTCACCGGCCAGGGCCGCCAGCGCGCGTGCGATCTGCGCGGAGAACATCATCGCCGACAGTCGCGGCATCATCTCCTGCGTCTTGCCGAGCATCGCAGCCATGCCGTCCGGCAGGGATGCGGCATCCCCCAGGCCCTCGGGTCCGAACTGCTCCGACAGGGCGGCGGACAGAGCGCGCGACACGTTGAGCGCCACGGGCTCGCAGATGCGTTTCCATGTCGGAATCGTGTGCTCGACCCACGCGACCTTGCTCCACACGTCGCGGGTGACCGGGCCGGACGCAAAATCGGTGACCGCATCGAGCCACAGGTCCGCGACCGTCATCGCCTGACGCGCGGCCTCGGCCTCCGTGGCCGTGGGGGGAGGGGTCGCCGCTCGCGTACGCCGCCTGCTTCGCGCTGTCCTCCACCATGCGCCAATTGACGGGGCCAGCCGTCGTGTTCATGAGGAACTGGAACTGGCCCATCGCCGCGCGCATACGCGCGGGATCGGAAAACTCCGGGGGAAGATTCGCGGGATCGAAACCCTGAGCCTGCAGGGCGCGTGCGGCCTCAGCTGCCGCCTCGTCGCCCAGGATCGAGCGCAAGAAGTCCTCAAACGGGGTGCCGGAGTCAAACTCGTTCATGAGCACAGACTAGCCGCACCTTGTTCGCGGGGGCTGACAATCCTCTGTAAAAACGCTGAGAGCTGAAGTGATGGTGCGCGGCGCGCGTGCGCAGGGTGAGCGGGTGGGACACAATAACACGGTGAATGATGCGCAGACGACCTCGGAGAACATCGAGCTGGTGCCCCTGCAGGAGGACGACTCTACCCGGCGTATCCCCATCATCAGCTGGCGACTCATCACGGCGGTCCTCGCCGCGCTCGCGATGGTGGCGATCCTCTTCTGGATCCCCGTTCCCTTCGTGGTCAACAGCCCGGGTCCGACCTTCAACGTGTTGGGATCCGACAACGGTGTTCCTATGCTTCAGATCGAAGGAACAGACCCCACGACGGGGGGGAGCCGATCCAGCAGGACGAGCCTCAATCCAGCTCGTACGACGCGCCGGCGAAGCCGGGGCAGGGGCAGCTGCGCATGGTGACGGTCTCCGAATCGGGTGCCCCCGACAGTCGCCTGAACTTCGCGCAGCTCATCGCCGCATACTTTGACCCTCACAGCAAGATCCTGGACTACGACTCGGTGTATCCCGCTGGAACGACGCGTCAGCAGGTGAGCGATGCTCAGCTGGCGATGATGCGTAACTCGCAGACGACCTCCCAGGTCGCCGCCCTTGAGTACCTCGGGTGGGACGTTCCTGCAACGATCACGATTGAGGGCGCGGTCGAGGGATCCAACGCGGAAGGGAAGGTTGAGCAAGGAGACATCCTCCGTGCGATCACCACCCCGGACGGTGTGCGTCACGAGATCACCAGCGCCGCCACTCCGTTCGCCATTATGCGCTCGGTGCCGGCCGGTTCCACGATGACGCTGACGGTCGAGCGCGGAGGCGTCACGCAGGACGTCTCCTTCGATTCGGTCGCCGTATCTGCCACCGAAACCGGATCCAAGCTCGGCGTCTACCTCTCCGCTGACCCCGTCCTGCCCGTTGATATCACCGTCAACATCGACGGCGTGGGTGGTCCCAGCGCCGGCATGATGTTCTCCCTGAGCATCATCGATCGTCTGACCCCTGGCGATATGACCGGCGGCAACGTCATCGCGGGCACCGGAACCATGTCCTACGACGGGCAAGTCGGCGCGATCGGAGGCATCCAGCAGAAGCTGTGGGGCGCGCACCGCGATGGTGCCCAGTGGTTCCTCGCCCCCTCCAATAACTGCGACGAGGTCGTCGGACACGTCCCCGATGGGCTGCGCGTCGTCTCGGTGTCCACACTCGACGAGGCAGTGAGCGCCGTGCGCTCCATCGCCGACGGCACCGGAGACGCCCTGCCGACCTGCCAGTAGCGCGGGGGCGCTCTCAGGCCCGCCCACCGCTTCACGTCAGGTGGGCGACAAAGGGCCCCGGCCTCGTCCATCTGGTCCGGACGAGGCCAGGGCCTCCTCTGTGCTCTCAGGCTTGCTCGTCCGTCACCGGCTCGAGGGAAGCGCGCAGGGCGTCCACCAGCGCCGGGACGAGCGCCGAGCCTGCCCGACCTTGTCGTCGGAGTCGAAGGCGCGGGTGCGCAGCGCACACCACGACTCGCCCGTGCGCATCACGCCAACGGCCAGACGCACGTCCGTGCGTAGGGGATGATTCGAGATGAAGGCCAGGGCCTCGTCGGGGTCCTCAGGGGCCTCGTCCTCGACCTCCGGTGGAACGACGATGCGCTCGACCGTGATCGCCGCACCCGGCACCGTTTCCGGCCACGCCAGGTGAGCCAGGACCTGCTCGATGTCGTCGTCAGCCAGGTCCTCCTGGACGATCGCGCTCAGGTGGTCCTCGGTCCCATCCCAGCCCGCGCGCAGCTGCTCGGCAATGTCGGCGGGCAGGTTCGGGTCGGCCAGCAGCATCGCGGTCGGCACCAGCGCGTAGATGGACGGGGCGTGATCCCAGCCCACACGGGCCGCGCCCTTCTCGATATCGACAACCACGTTGGCCAGCGCGATCTCGCGCGCACTCGGCATCATCTCAACAGTCATAACCCCATAATCTCACGGAGAGCGAATAAGACAGAGACGAAGAAGTGCATGTGCGCGGCTACACTGGATCGAAGCTGATCGGTTTTACAGAGAGGACTTCCGTGAGCTTCAATTTTTCGGTCTTCCCCCCCAAGGGGAGCGCGTGCACCGCGAGACCCCGATAGCCCACCCGTCGAGCTGAAGATGCACAAGCCCGGCCCCGGAGCGATCACTCTGGGCGCCCTGATCGCGATCGGCGCAATCATTTACGGCGCATCGATCGTGTGGACCGAGATCCTGTGGTTCCGCCAGATGAGCGCCACCCGCGTCATCCTCACCCAGTGGGGTGCGCACATCGGCCTGTTCGTCGTCGGTTTCATCGTGGCCACGGCGCTCATATTCTTCTCGATGTCCTACGCGTACCGGCATCGTGCGTCCTCGACTCGCGGGCAGGACTCGGCCTCCCTGCGCGCCTACCAGAAGGCTCTCGAGCCCGTACGCCGATTCGCGTTCTGGGGCGTCGCTCTGTTCTTCGGTTTCACGAACGGCGCTCGCCTGGCCACCGAATGGCAGACGCTGCTCCAGTTCCTCAACCGCTCCTCCTTCGATCAGGTTGATCCCCAGTTCGGCCTGGACATCTCGTTCTTCGTGTTCGTCCTGCCCGCGCTGAAGGTCCTCGTGTCATTCCTGCTGACCGTCACCGCCATCGCCCTCGTCGCGGCCCTCATCGTGTCCTACCTGTACGGAACGATCCGCCTGGCACCGCGCCCCCACGCCTCGAAGCAGGCGCGCCTGCAGTCCGGCATGATGGCCGCCTGCCTGTCGCTCTTCATCGGCGTGAACTACTGGCTGGGCCGCTACGAGCTGCTCACCTCGGACTCCGGCTCCATTCACGGCGCCATGTACTCCGATATCAACGCGACGCTGCCCGCGCACTCCATCCTGGCGGTCATCTCCGGACTCGTCGCGGTCCTCTTCGTCGTTGCTGCATTCAAGGGCACGTGGCGACTGCCTGTCACCGGCGTCGCGGTCACCGTGATCGCCGCCCTCGTCCTGGCTGGTGCCTACCCGGCCCTCGTTGAGCAGTTCCGAGTGCGCCCCAACCAGCGCAGCCTCGAGTCTCCCTACATTCAGCGCAACATCGACGCTACGCTGGCCGCCTACGGTCTGCAGGACGTCGACTATCAGACGAACTACGACGCGGCCACCACGGCCTCGGCCGGTCAGTTCGACACCGAGTCCCTCACCTCCCAGGTGCGTCTGCTCGACCCTCAGGTCATCACGAAGACCGTCCAGCAGCTCCAGCAGTCGCGCCTGTACTACGGCTTCAACTCCGGCATGAAGGTCGACCGCTACAACGTGGGCGGGGAGCGCCGTGACACCGTGATCTCCGTGCGCGAGCTCAACCTTTCGGGCCTGTCGGCCGAGCAGCAGACCTGGGTCAACCAGCACACCGTCTACACCCACGGCTTCGGCGTGGTCGCCGCATACGGTAACCAGCTGACCAGCGACGGCCTGCCCTCCTACTGGGAGCAGTCCGTGCCCTCCGTCGGTGAGATGGGCGACTACGAGGAGCGCGTCTACTTCAGCCCCGGCTCGCCTGACTACTCGATCGTCGGTGCCCCCGAGGGGTCCGAGCCTCAGGAACTCGATTACCCGGACGACACCGCGGTCGGCGGCCAGGTCTCCACGACCTTCGTCGGCAATGGCGGCCCCTCCGTGGGCAACGTGTGGAACAAGCTCCTGTACGCGATCAAGTTCGGATCCACGGACCTGTTCTTCTCCTCGCAGACGAACGAGGCCTCGCAGATCCTCTACGATCGCGATCCCCTCCAGCGCGTCGCGAAGGTCGCGCCCTACCTGACGCTCGAACAGTCCGCCTACCCGGCGGTCGTCGACATGGACGGCGACCCCTCGACCCCCAAGCGCCTCGTGTGGGTCGTCGACGCGTACACGACAACGAACAACTACCCGTACGCGCAGCACGAGACCCTCTCGAATGCCACCGTGGACTCTCGCTCCACTGAGGTCGGCCAGTACGTCCAGGCGAACAAGATCAACTACATGCGTAACTCCGTCAAGGCCATCGTCGACGCCTACGACGGCTCCGTGCGCCTGTTCCGCTGGGATGACCAGGATCCGATCCTGCGCACCTGGGAAAAGATCTACCCCGGCAGCGTCGAGCCCGTCTCGGCGATCTCGGGCGATCTCATGAGCCACCTGCGCTACCCGGAGGACATGTTCAAGGTCCAGCGCAACCTGCTCGCCACGTATCACGTGACCGACGCTGCCGGCTTCTACTCCGGCGGTGACCGTTGGCGCCTGGCCGAGGAGACCTCCACCCACGGTGCGGCATCCAGCTCCGACTCCTCCACGCACGTGGACGCGTCGGGCAACCCCCTGCCCGCTCCGACTGCATTGCAGCCGCCGTACTACCTGACCATGCAGATGCCCGGCCAGGACAGCGCTGAGTTCTCCCTGACCTCGGTCTTCGTGCCCGGTGGCGGCGGCGAGGGCCGGCGCGAGGCGATGGCTGGCTTCCTCGCCGTCGACTCCGAGACCGGTAACACCCCCGGCCAGGTGCGCGAGGGATACGGCAAGCTGCGTCTCCTTGCCCTCCCGTCCTCGACGACCGTTCCCGGCCCCGGCCAGGTGCAGAACAAGTACGACTCGGACGAGAAGATCGCGACCCAGCTCAACCTGCTCAACCAGGCTGACTCCACGGTTATCCGCGGTAATCTCCTGACCCTGCCGGTCGGCGGTGGCTTGCTTTACGTGCAGCCCGTCTACGTGCAGGGCACGGGCTCGGCGTCATACCCGGTGCTGCGTTCGGTCCTGACGGCCTTCGGCGACAAGGTCGGCTTCGCGCCGACCCTGGAAGAGTCGCTGCGCCAGCTGGTCGCCGACGACGGTAGTTCCGCCACGACGCCGCAGTCCCCGCCGGCGAGCGATGACGGCAGCCAGTCGGGCGGGACCCCGCCGGCCGCCTCGGGCGACGCCAACGCCCGCCTGACGCAGGCCATCAATGATGCTGCTCAGGCAATGCGCGACGCCGATTCGGCGATGAGCAAGTCCGATTGGACCGCCTTCGGCCAGGCTCAGACGCGTCTACGCGACGCCCTGGCTCGCGCCGAGGCCGCCCAGCAGGAGCTCGGCTCTGCGACGCCTTCGCCGACGCCCAGTCCGAGCCCATCCGCCTCGAGCGGCGGACAAAGCGGCTCATAACCGCTGATGGAAGCTGCCGCGCGCCCGGTCCCGCCGATCACACGTCGTGAGGGGCCGGGCGTGCAGCCGTCTGTGGGGTGGGGGAGTGTCGTGGGGGCGCTTTCCCAGCATGAGTTATCGACCGGCATGGCCTGGCGCGTCGTTGCTATGGTGAGGGCATCTGTCCCCGGGATCCATCGACATCGTGGAAGGAAGACGATGACTCTGCCCAATAATCCCTTCGCTGCGTCCGCGGGTGTGCCTCAGCCGAGCCAGGAACCGTCGGAAGCCTCGTCGCTGCCTGCACCGACGGGTGCTCCCGTGATGGTGGCGCCGGCCGCCGATCGTTATGGCGCTGCGCCCCTGCATACCGGCGCAGCGAGGTCGTCGCGATCCATGCACGGTCGCATTGCCGCGTGGATGGTCATTGTCCTCCAGGGGATCTCCCTGGTGCACGCATTCATTCCCTATCAGTTCGATCATCTCGACAATTACGTGAGCCAGTTGTCGAACCCGTTGTTCTGGTTCTGGCGTCTGATGGGAGTTGTTGTCATCGCGCTTGCGGTGGTCTATCTCAGCAAGGGCACTGTCATTGCGCGCTATGTCGCCTCGTGCATCATTGTGGTGCTGTTCTTCATCGTCGGCCCGGTCATGCTCGTTGTTCGCGATGATGCGTGGTACTACGCGTTCATTCTAACCCCGACATTTATGAGACGGGCGCCTTGGGTGCGCGCGTGCTCCTGACGTACGCGCTCGATTGGATCTGCGTGATCACCGCGATCATGCTCGCGATCCCGGACTTCAAGTCGGCGCCCTCGCCCTACGCGATGAGCGCTCCCGTCCCGTCCTCAGGAGCGGCTCCTGCCGGACAAGTTCCGCTTCCGTCGGTGACGCCCGAGGGCGCTTCTTCCAAGGCCATGTCCGAGGCATCGTCCGCCCAGGTGACGAACGCGTCAGGTTTCGCCTCGCCCCAGTAACTGCTCTGGAGTCGCGAAAAAGCGGGTCGCGTGAGCGGCAAGGATCGGACTAACACCACGCTTCTCGACGATGAAAGGACACTGATGACGGACCCCCGATACCCATACTCCGATCTCGTGAACAGCGAGGAGCAACGGGCCGAGCCGATGTCGACTGGCTCCACGGCAGTCCCGTCCAACGTGCCCGTGGTGACGGAGGGCAAGACCACGGCTTCTCGGCGTGGGGTGAATGCCGCGTGCATCCTCCTGTTCGCGAAGGTGGTCCTCCTCGTCGATAAGTTCATTCCCTGGAGCTATGAGTTCTCATGGATGTATGCGTCGCGCACACAAGGGACGTCATTCTGGTTTTGGCTGGCGGTGAATGGCGTTCTCATTGCCCTCCTCATCATCTACCTGGCCAGGCGCGTTAACCTGCTTCGCTACATCGCTGCGGGTATCGCTCTGGTGACGCACCTGATTATTCAGCCGTGGACGGCGGTGGCCCTCGGGCTGCCGTGGTACACCCTGTATCCGCCGACGGATCTGATGTTTTACAGCGGGGTGGACGTCCTGCGGTTGGTGGCAATGCGGGTGCTGACGCTGACGTGTATCGTGACCGCGATCCGTCTGGCCATTCCGGAGCGGAAGCGAGTCGGTCCCGCTGATAGATACTGACCGCTGGGACGTAAATCACCGCACACGGTTTGTGCCCTCCCCCTCGATGCGCTAGAGTATCTAGAGCCGACGCGGGGTGGAGCAGTTCGGTAGCTCGCCGGGCTCATAACCCGGAGGTCGCAGGTTCAAATCCTGTCCCCGCTACCACCACAGACCCGGTCCCGTGAGGGGCCGGGTCTGTTGTTTCACGCCCATGTTTCATGGTGTGAACGTCTTGACGTATACAACCCTCGGCGCGATAGTATTGGTTGTTCGCCATCAGGAACTGCACCTACGGGTGCGAGAGGAATACAGATGAGCACTATCGATCCGTCGCAGCTTACCGCTGCCGACTTGAGCAATCCGGCGCTTTCGGCCCAGGATCTCGCGGATATCACTGCCGCTCGCCCGGACCTGCGTCCCTACGTCGCAACGCACCCGTCGCTGTACCCTGCCCTTGGGCAGTGGCTGGCGGATCAGGGTGTCGTTCCCGCGCAGCCCCCGGCTGCCGAGGAACCGGCTGTCTCCGAGCCCGAGGCCCCCGCGGAGGAGGCCGGCGAGCAGGCCGAGCCTTTCGCCGGTGCCCACGAGGACGCGCCGGCCGAGGCCCCTGCCGAGCAGCCCGCGGTCGAAGAGCCGCACGTTGAGGCTCCTGCAGAGCCTGGGGCTCCCGTAGCCGAGGCCTCCGACGACAACCTTGAGCAGGCAATCCTTGGGGGCGCAGCGCAGTCCGAGGCTCCCGCGGGTGACGAGGCCACTGTGGCCCCGTCGACCGAGGAGCAGGTCGCGCAGTCTCCCTTCAGCAACCCGCCGCAGGCAGATGCCCAGGCGCAGGCTCAGCCCCAGGTGGGTGCTCAGCCGCAGGCTCAGCAGGCCCCCTTCGGCCAGCCCCAGTACGGCACTGCTCCTGCGCAGGGTCAGCCTCAGTTTGGTGGCCAGCCGCAGCAGGGCCAGCAAGCTCCTTTCGGCCAGCCTCAGCCCGGCCAGCAGGGTCAGCCTCAGTTTGGCGGCCAGCCACAGCCCGGCCAGCAGGGTCAGCCTCAGTTTGGCGGCCAGCCGCAGCCCGGCCAGCAGGGTCAGCCTCAGTTTGGCGGCCAGCCGCAGCCCGGCCAGCAGGGTCAGCCTCAGTTTGGCGGCCAGCCGCAGCCCGGCCAGCAGGCTCCCTTCGGTCAGCCGCAGCCCGGCCAGCAGCAGTACGGTCAGCCGGGTTACGCTCCGGCGGGCCCGTCAGCGGGCCAGCAGTTCGGTGCTGCCGCCCAGCAGTTCGGCGCTGCCGCGAACTCGGCGTTCAACCAGTTCCAGACGGCCGTCGTGGCCGAAACGGGCAAGGTGAGCGGTCGTTCCGTTCGCGCGACCTACTCGCTCATCGGTATCGCCGCGTCGGCGGTGCTGATCCTCGTCTCGATGCTGCTGCCTTACGTCACTAGTGACTATGGAAGTGCGTCGATGTTCACCGCGAAGGGTGGGTACTCGGCATTCCACCTCGTTCTGCTGATGGCTGTCGTCGGCTTGGGCGTCGCCTACTGGTTTACGAATCAGAAGTGGGCCTACCTGTCGGCGGGCATCGGTGCGCTTGTGGTGGCGTTGCTTGGTGTTATTCAGTTCATAGTTGCGTTCAATTATGACTACCTCGACGCGGGCTTTGGCGCGTTCATGCTGGGGCTGTTCTCTATCGCGATTGGCGTCGCGGGCGGCTTCCTGCTCATGGAGCTGAAGAGTGGCGCGGTCGCACCGATCAACAACCCGAATGCCTTTGGTGGCGCGTTCGCCGGTGTTCAGATGGGCCAGCAGCAGGGCCAGTTCGGCCAGCAGCAGGGCGGCTTCCAGGCTCCCCAGGCCGGTCAGCCTCAGTATGGCCAGCAGCAGGGCGGCTTCCAGGCTCCCCAGGCTCCCCAGGCCGGTCAGCCTCAGTTCGGCCAGCAGGCTCAGTATGGCCAGCAGCAGGGCCAGCAGCCCCAGCTGGGCGACAAGCCCTACAATCCTTTCGGTCCTCAGGCGTGATGCGCTGAGAGTCTGATTGCACGAACGAGGGGCCCGCGGTGATCCGCGGGCCCCTCGTCTATGCTGCGACTCTATTCGTCGTCGTCTTCGCTGATGTCGACGCCTGCGACGCCATCGAGGTCGGCGAGGGTGGTCACCAGCAGGGAGCGGGAGAGGTCCTGGCGCGTCGCCGCAGTGAATCGCGCGGTGGTCGCGCGGTCACTTGAATCCGTGCGTGTTGAAACCCCGGAGACGTTCCAGCCCAGGGAAGAGACCTGGCCAAGCAGCGTGGAGAGGACGCCGTGCCCGGGCGTGTAATGGATGGTCAGCGTGACCTTGTGACCATGCGTGCGCATGAGGATGAACTGAACGAGGGGCGTCAGGAGAGCGATGACGATGAAGTGGAGGACCGTTCCTGCCAGGGCGAGCCACCACAGGCCTGCGCCACACGCCATGCCGATCGCCGCGGTCTCCCAGATGGTGGCCGCAGTCGTGAGGCCTCGAATCGCGCCGTGACGGGTGAGGATGATGCCCGCGCCCAGGAAGCCGATGCCCGAGACGATCTGCGAGGCGACGCGCGAAGGGTCGTAACGGGTGATGCCGTCGACGAGGATGTCGGAGAAGCCGTACTTGGAGATGAGCATCATGAGGCAGGCGGTGAGGCCGACGATGGCCTGCGTTCGAATGCCTGCGCTCTTGCCTCGGATCTGTCGCTCGAGGCCGATGGACGCTGAGAGGATGAGGGCGAGGAGCATCCAGCCGATGCTCATCAGGGATTGCGTCATAGAAACCTCCTGTGGTGGCGTGGGTGGGTTTAGTGTAACTGCCCAGCGTGTGTGTGGCTCATGTGGCGGGGACGAGGCCGTGGTGGGCAATGGGGTGACAAAGCGGAAGGGGAGCCCCGTCCTCGTTAAAGAATGAGAAAAGAATCTACCAACGTCGACACAAGCGATTGTGGGACTAAGATGGGACTCGACGATCAACAGATGAGGAACCGACTCATGGCTACCCCCACTCCCGACGACATTGCCAGTGATGTGCGCGAGCGCTCCAACACGGCGCTCAAGCGCGGCCTGGCGTCGCGTCACATGCAGATGATCGCCATCGGTGGAGCGATCGGCACGGGCCTGTTCCTGGCCTCCGGAAGGACGGTCTCTAACGCCGGTCCGGGCGGTGCTCTTCTCGCTTACGCGGCGATTGGCCTGATGGTGCTACTCCTCATGCAGTCCCTGGGCGAGATGAGCGCGCACCAGCCGGTCGCGGGCTCCTTCCAGACCTTCGCCACGAAGTTCGTCTCCCCGTCCTTCGGTTTCACGATGGGGTGGAACTACTGGTTCAACTGGGCGGTGACGGTGGCCGCGGACCTCGTGGCATCGGGCCTGGTCATGGCCTATTGGTTCCCCTCTGTGCCCTCGTGGATGTGGGCGGTGGGCTTCCTCGTCATCGTCGTTGGGCTCAACGCGCTCTCGGCGAGAGTCTACGGCGAGGCCGAATTCTGGCTGGCCGCAATCAAGGTAGTCATCGTCATCATCTTTGTCCTGTCGGGCGTCTTTATGATCGCCGGCGTGATGGGCGACAACTCTCCGGGCCTGTCGAATTGGACGATCGGGGACGCGCCCTTCCATAACGGTTTCGTGGGCGTCATTGCGGTCTTTATGATCGCGGGCTTTTTCCTTCCAGGGCACGGAGCTGGTGGGCGTGGCCGCGGGCGAATCCGAGAATCCGCGCAGGGACGTGCCGCGCTCGATTCGCACGGTGTTCTGGCGCATCATGTTCTTCTACATCGGCGCGATCGCCGTGATCGGTACGCTGCTGCCGTACACGGACCCGAGCCTGCTGAGAGCAGCTGATGATTCGGCGAACAACATCGCACAGTCGCCCTTCACGCTCGTGTTTGCGCGCATGGGTATCGGCGCGGCAGCCGCCGTCATGAACGCCGTCATCCTCACGTCGATCCTGTCCGCTGGTAACTCGGGCCTGTACGCGGCCTCGCGCATGTTGCACTCGATGGCCCTCAAGCGCCAGGCACCCGCGATCTTCGCGCGCGTCACCAAGGGCGGCGTGCCCGCCTATGCGATGGCGGTGACGACGGTGATGGCGGCGTTGGGCTTCCTCACGCAGCTGGTCTTCAACGACGCGTACATCTGGCTGGTGAACATCGTCGGTATTTCCGGCATCATCATGTGGCTGGGCATCGCGGTCAGTCATCTTCGATTCCGCCGCGCGTACCTGCTGCAGGGGTATCGCCTCGAGGATTTGCCGTATCGATCGCCGTTCTTCCCGGCCGGTCCCATCATCGCTTTCGTCATGTGCCTGGTCGTCATGGCCGGCCAGAACTATGAAGCAGTGCTTCACGGCCAGGTCTGGGAGGTTGCCTCCTCCTATATTGGCCTGCCGCTGTTCGGCGTGGTCTGGTTGGGCTACCACGTGGCCCGCAAGGATCGGGTGGTGCCGCTGGCTGAGATGGACGTGGCCCCCGTGGAGATCGAGCCTGTCACTCGATGATGGGGACGAGGCCGGGGCCGGGTGCACAGCGCGGGCCCGGTGCGCGGCTTGTCACCCCTGGGCGCTCCCCGGCGTGGCGGTGCGTGAGCGGCGTGGCACTTCATAGGATGGGGCCATGATCAACACGCGACGCATTCTTGCCGTGACCTCCCTGTCCGCCCTCGCCCTGGGCGTTGCCGCCTGCTCCCCGCAGGGCACGCAGTCCCAGTCGGGGTCGACGGCTCGTCCGCTTCCCCGAGCGCTTCCGCCTCTCAGGGCGACATGCCCGCCCAGAGCGGCGCCGGCCCCCAGAGCGGCGTGCCCGACGAGGGTAACCAGGCCCCCGAGGTCAACGTCGCCGACAACGATCAGCGTTGCGACCTGACGAACCTGCAGCCCTCCATCGACTCTCAGCAGGAGGCGGGCGGCACCACTTACGTGGACATCGGCTTCACGAACGAAGGACCCGCGTGCTGGATTGACGGCTTCCCGCAGATTATTTCTCCGGTGGCGGCGCGGTTCTTTCGACGGCCGTACGCGACGGCGAGGCCCCTGGCAATGTGTACACGATTGCTCAGGGCGGTCGCGTGGGCGTGACCCTGACGGCAGAGTCGACGGATGGGGTCGACGGCTGTGACCCTGCCGATTCGGAGCTGGTCGACATCATGCCCGAGGCGGGCACCGGAGCGACGAGCCTGCAGCTGACCCTGCGCGTGTGCCAGGAGATGCCCTCGGTGTCGGTGAGCCCCTTTGAGCCGCGTTCCTGAGGACAAGGGCGCCACTTCTACGATGTAGGCGGGCGGCGGGACGGATGAGTCTGGCCGCCTGCCCGCATCAATGAGCGTGTTTGTTCACCCTACGAGCTCGCGGTCATTTCTGGTGACGGAATATGATATTTGGGCGTGTGCTGCTACGCTGAACCGGATGGAAGAAGTCGCGCATCCGCAGCGTCACACCGAGGCGATCGCGTTGGTGCGCGTGGCCCCTTCTTCGCCGGTGCGTGCGACCAGATCGCGCGTATCCGAGACAACTGAGATCTTTAAGGAGACACTCCCATGGGTATGCGTTCCACGACGCAGGCATTCCAGTTCAACGTGCCGTTCGAGCAGCTGTTCCAGCTCGCTACCCCGGCCGCGCAGTCCGTTCCGAAGGCGACCGTGACGCTCGCCGACCCCAACCGCCAGGTTGTCACCTTCGACACCCCGTTCGGCATGATGTCCTGGGGCGAGAAGATCGTTGTGGGCTTCATCCCCCTCTGAGGCCGGCACCGTCGTTGAGGTCACCTGCACGACCAAGGGGCTGCCCAACCTCATGCAGGACAGTCGTAACCGCACGCTGATCGCGCAGTTCGTGACCGCTCTGTCCAACCTCGCGCAGACGCCCGCCGTGGAGGTCGCTCGCTCCTGAGGGCGCGTACTCGCACGACTCGGCCCCGGCCTCGTTCATGAATCGACGAGGTCGGGGCCGAACCACGCCCGCAGGATCGGAGACACATGAACAAGTTTGCACCGCCCACAGGCGACGACGACGTCGCTACCGGGACCGTACCCGTCACCCAGTCTGGCACCGCGCAGCCGGTGCCCGGGCCGAATTCCGCGTGTCACGAAGGGGCACGCACACCGGTTCCTGCGGGGTACCCCGGCGCTCAGATGATGAGGTCGAGCTACGGTGCCTTCAACGAGGTCACAGACAACGATGGGAGATCGCGTGGGCGATGGCTCATTTGGGGTATCGGGCTGACATGCGCTGCGTTTGATATGTCGGTGGGCATCAAGGGCGACGGGTGGCTCTACATGGCGGCCGTGATCATCGGCGCCGTTGTCTGCCTGTTGCTGGGAGTGACGGAGGCAAGCTGGTCGCGCTGCCTTGTCAGCGTCGTATCGACATCCGATGGAACGATCGTCGTGCGTCCCAGCGGCACCAGGATGTTCCTGCGCGTCTTTGGAGCCCTCCTTGCCGCCGTGGCGGGAGTGTGTTTCTTCTACTCGCAACTGTTCAGTGTGCATACCGAAATCAGGGATTACGCTCGAGGTGGCATGCTGACGGCCGTGGTCGTCGTGCTCTACTTGCTCACCAAGATCGCTGGGCCTCAGAGTCGCGAGTGCATTGTCATGAGCCAGCAGCGCGTGGACCTGTGGGGCAAGGGCGGCATCCACTACTCGATCCCGTGGCGTGACCGGCCCACTGTGATCGGGCAGCGCTATAACCGCAAGAGCCTGCTGATCAGTGCGGGGCAGGACGTCGAATGCCTCGTCGTGTTCACAAGCCTGCGGATCCGGCCATCGCGCGTGCGGAGCCTGCTCACCTACTACCAGACGACGCAGGGTGCGCTCGACCGCCTTTCCGCCCCCGAGGCGCGCGACGAAGCGATGATGGCGCTCGGCTGGCGCAAGCGTTGAACCCGTCGTGCTTGCCTGAGTGCGCGACTCGGCCCCGGCCTCGTTCATGGATTGACGAGGGTGGGGCGGGGGGTGGTGGAAATAGCGTGCGTCATAGCTCCCAGCTGGTCGCTTATGCAGTAAGCTAGGCCACATGAATTGCCCGCCTGCATTGGTGAGCGAATGTCGAGCAAGGGATCAGCGAGGAGCGTCGTAGCTCCTCACCCCAGGAAAGAGGGCATAGTGGCGGCAGTGATCGAGCGAGCCGAGCTGCATAAGACAATCTGGCGCATCGCCAACGATCTGCGCGGCAGCGTGGACGGGTGGGACTTCAAGAGCTACGTCCTGGGCTTCCTGTTCTACCGCTTCATCTCGGAGAACCTGACGGACTACGTGAACACCTCCGAGCGCACGGCGATCCTCGCTGAAGGTGGAACCCCTGAAGAGGCCGCAGCCTTCGATTATGCGACCCTCAGCAACGAGGATGCGGAAGCGGCGCGTGAAGGCATCGTCAAGGAGAAGGGCTTCTTTATTCGGCCCTCTGACCTGTTCGGAAATGTGCGCGCTCAGGCTGCCGGTGATGAGAATCTGAACGAGACCCTCTCCTACGCCTTCCGCTTCATCGAAAACTCGGCGCGGGGCAGTGGCTCCGAGTCGGATCTGCGTGGCCTCTTCGACGACGTGGACGTGAACTCCACGAAGCTCGGGAATACGGTCGCTCAGCGCAACGCGAAGCTCGTGAAGATCATGGATGCTGTTGGCGATCTGCCCCTGGAGCATGGTGCTGCGCAGATCGATGCCTTCGGTGATGCCTACGAGTACCTGATGACCATGTATGCCTCGAGCGCGGGTAAGTCGGGCGGCGAGTTCTACACGCCTCAGGAGGTCGCCGAGGTCCTCGCGACCCTCGCCCTGGACGGGCGCTCTGACGTTACGCGCGTCTACGACCCGTGCGCGGGATCGGGGTCGCTGCTCCTGAAGTTTGCGAAGCTTCTTGGGCCGTCGAGTAGTCGTCAGTATTTCGGCCAGGAGATCAATCTGACGACGTACAACCTGTGCCGCATCAACATGTTCCTGCACGACGTCAACTTCTCGAACTTTGACATCGCTCTGGGGGACACCCTGACGGAACCTGCCCACTGGGACGATCAGCCTTTCGACGCGATCGTCTCGAACCCTCCCTATTCGACGAAGTGGGTGGGCAAGGACGACATCGCTCTCATCAACGACCCGCGCTTCGCGCCGGCGGGCGTGCTGGCCCCCAAGTCCAAGGCCGACCTGGCTTTTACCATGCACATGCTGCACTGGCTGGCCGAGGACGGGACGGCCGCGATCGTCGAGTTCCCGGGCGTCCTGTACCGCGGCGGCGCCGAGGGGAAGATCCGCCGATACCTCGTCGAAAACAACTTCGTGCACGCGGTCATCCAGCTGCCGCCGGACCTGTTTTTCGGGACGACGATCGCGACCTGCATCATCGTGCTCAAGAAGGCGCGCCCCGACCACAGCGTTCTTTTCGTGGACGCATCCGCCGAGTGTGTGCGTGAGGGGAACAAGAATCGCCTGACAGTGGAGAACCAGCAGCGGATCCTCTCCCTGGTGTCGCAGCGTCAGGCGGTGGACCACGTGGCCGCCCTGGTGTCGATCGATGACATTAAGGACAATGACTGGAACCTGTCGGTTTCCTCCTACGTCGAGCCTGAGGATACCCGCGAGCAGGTGGACATCGTCGAGCTGAACACTCGGATCGCCGGCATCGTGGAACGCCAGCGCGAGCTGCGCGCCTCCATCGACGCGATCGTCGCGGAGCTGGAGGCCGACCGATGAGCCGCCTCGCAGAGCTGATCGAGGAGCTGTGCCCGGACGGGGTGGAGTACAAGCCGCTATCAGAATGTGTAGTTCTTCCATCGATTCCCAGTGGATTGAAGAGGAATCAATACGAAAATTCTGGGTCCTATCCTATTGTTGATCAGGGCAGGGGGAAGATTGCGGGCTTTACCTGTGATGAAACCAAGTTAGTAAGAGATGTTCCGGGTATTGTATTTGGTGATCATACTCGTGAAATTAAGTACGTTGATTATTTCTTTGTGCCTGGTGCTGATGGTGTGAAATGGATTCGTACGGTCGATGGTATCTCTATCCGCTACTTATTCCATTGTCTTACATCTCTCTCGATTCCCTCGCGTGGCTACAATAGGCATTGGATTTTAGTTCGTGAAATGCTTATCCCTGTTCCTCCGCTGGAAGTGCAGCGAGAGATCGTGAGAATCTTGGATCAGTTCACGACGCTGGAAGCGGAGCTGGAAGCGGAGCTGGAAGCAAGGCGGACCCAGTACGAGTACTACCGTAACCACTTGCTCTCCTATGAATCCCTGGCTGCTCGCGGTCCGGTTGAAATGGTGAAGCTCGGTGATATTGCGTCTATTCAACGTGGACGTCGTTTTACCCTTGATCAGCTGGGTTCTGACGGGCGTCCGGCAATTCACTATGGACAGATCTACACTCACTATGGAGTGAGTGCCGCTAGTGCGTTGAGCCACGTTGAAGAATCCTTCTCTTCTTCTCTGAGGTTCGCGTTTCCAGGAGATATCATCGTTGCAGGCGTTGGTGAAACTGTAGAAGATGTTGGTATTGGTGTTGCGTGGCTTGGTACGGATGCGGTTGCGTACCATGATGATTCGTTTGCGTTACACCATGACCAAGATCCGCGCTATCTATCGTATTGGTTGCGTTCCGACGAATACCACCGACAGAAGCGGAGTTTTGTCTCTCAAGGAAAGGTGAAGCGTCTCTCTGCTAAGGGGCTTGCTGCAGTGAAGATGCCTCTTCCGGACTTATCGGAGCAAAGGCGTATCGCAGATTTGTTGGACCGCTTCGACGCCCTCGTCAACGACATTACGTCGGGTCTCCCCGCCGAGATTGCGGCCCGCCGCGCCCAGTACGAGCACTACAGGGATCGCCTGCTGTCCTTCCCTGAGAAGAAAGCAGAATAACGAACTGAGGGGCGGGTGTCTGACCCGCCCCTCAGTCGTAACTAGCCCCTGCTTCGACGGGGATCGTTCCCAGGCTTGATGGTGTCCTGCGCGCGGATTCTTCCGTTCTCACCACGTGTTCGCATTTCGCCGCCGCCCTGGTTAGCCAGGATTTCGCGTGCGCGCTCTTGAGCAGCTGCCTGCGTAGGGGCGACTGCGGATGCCTTGGATGCATCCGGTGCAAACACAGCCCATCCGTCGCCGTGTCGGCGTACTTCTCGAATGTTCATTCGTCACCTCCTTTCTTCTACGTAGGTAGGGTAGGAGGGGGCACGCACATCTGCGTCCAGTCCATCTGCAAATGACGAACAGCTGGTGCTCGATTCTGTGCATCCTCGTTAACTTCGCACGTAATTCTCTTGTACGGCTTTGAAGTGATTTCTCTAGACGTTGATATTCCGGGGAAAAGACTTCGGGCAGCAGGAGATTGGCTGGGGACTTACGTGCAGGACTCGTTGTTTGTGGTCAGCGCTTTCCTCAACAGAGCCTCCGAATAGTTGTGTTCCCCTCGCGCGTGCGCGAGGGGAACACAAGGGCGTGACTTCAGCTTGCCGTCCACGAGTGGACTATTACGAGGCCCTGTTTTGTCGGGTTTCGCGGTCGTCGTCTGCAGGTGAACTGCTTCGTACCCGTTTCAGCCCTTGCCCTGCAATTATTCTAGGGTCCATAGCAGCGCCAGAGCAAAGGGGCGTCATTAGGCGATCAATCGAGGACGGGATGCTCCTGGTAGTAGCTGCGCATTGCTTCCTGGGTGATAACTGCATCCGAGGGAGCGGATGGCACCATGCCCTCGCGTGCGTGCAGCCAGGGGTCTTCCACGTGCGTTCGTTCACTCAACTCAGCGCCTGTCATACCTCCCAGTGCCGAACACACGCGATCGATGAGGGCGCGTTCAGCATCAGTGAGAGCAGACGAGTCACCGGATGATAGTCCGCCTGGACGAATCAGAACCTTTCCGCGATGCAGGGCATAGAGCTCGGGAGCGACAGGTCCACCGCGCCACGCATGGAAAGCTTCAGGGAAAAGTGGTGATCCGTACTGAGCGAGGTGTTGAGCCTGGGAATAGAAGGCAAGCTTCTGGAGCTTCATTGTCGTTACCGTATCGGTGCGCTCCAGGATGTAGGTCGCAACGTCGATGATCGTCTGTGCCGTGGTGGTCTCCTCCTCTGCGTAGTTGCCACGCGATTATACTCGGCGTCGAGGGCTTCATCAGGCAGGTTGAACAGGCTTCAGGTTTGTCTCTCAGCTGACGCCGCGGTGCAGCCTGGACGCAGATGACGGTGGGTGACGTTAGCATCGGATCAACGTCACTGAGATGGGAGGGGAAGCCTCCCGGATGCCAGCCCCGGCCTCGTGAATGAGACCCGTAGAGAAAGGAACGCGAGTGTCCACCGACGCACCTCGCCCCCGCATCGAACCCGTCGTCGTCTCCGACGAATTCACGGTCGTCGGCCTCTACCACCCGACCCGTGACCAGGAGCAGGAATACCAGAGCGAGGCCGCCCTCGAGGACGACCTCATCAAACAGCTGTGCGCCCAAGCCTACGAATACGCGGACATCCACGACCGCGACGGCCTCGAAGCGAACCTGCGTGTCCAGCTTGAAGCCCTCAACGACTACCGCTTCAGTGACCGGGAATGGAAGGACTTCTACCGTCACTCGATCGTCGATGTTCCTTCCGCTGCTGGGAATCCCGTCGTCGCCAAAGCCCGCCGCATCCAGGAGGACCACGTGCAGGTCCTCACCCGCGACGACGGCACCACCAAGAACATCAGCCTCATCGACAAGACCAACATTCACCGCAACAAGGTGCAGGTGATCCGCCAATACGCCATCGACACGGGCGCGCGCTCCAACCGCTACGACGTCACCATCCTCGTCAACGGCCTGCCCCTGGTGCACATCGAACTCAAGCGGCGCGGCAAAAAACTGCGCGTAGCTTTCGACCAGATCGACCGCTACCAGCGCGACTCCTTCCACGCAAGCGCCGGCGACGGACTCTTCGGCTACGTGCAGATCTTCGTCATCTCCAACGGTGCCCGCACCAAGTACTACTCCAACACCGTGCGCCTCCAGCACATCACCGAAAACCAGGGCACGCGCCGGCAGGTGGCCGCCGCCAACGCGCGATCCTACGAATTCACCATGTGGTGGACCGACGCCGCCAACAATCAGATTCCGGACCTCACCGACTTCGCAGCCACATTCCTGGCCAAGCGCACAATCCTCTCCATCCTTACGCGCTACTGCGTGCTCAACACCCGCGATGAACTCCTCGTGATGCGCCCCTACCAGATCGCCGCAACCGAAGCGATCCTCCAGCGCATCAAAACCTCCAGCATGAACAAGCAGACCGGCACTGTCGCCGCCGGCGGATACATCTGGCACACCACCGGTTCGGGAAAGACTCTCACGTCCTTCAAGACCGCGAAGCTCGCCGCAGGCATGGAGGGGGTGGACAAGGTCCTCTTCGTCGTTGACCGCAAGGACCTCGACCACCAGACCATCCGCGAATATAACGCCTTCGCCGAGGGAACCGTCTCCGCCAACCAGTCCACACGCCAGCTCGCCAATCAAATCAACGACCCGTCCACACAGATCATCGTCACCACCATCCAAAAGCTCGCGACCTTCGTCAAGAGCCACCGTGGGCACGCCATCTACTCCGGGCACGTCGTCCTCGTCTTCGATGAATGCCACCGCAGCCAGTTCGGCGACATGCACACCGACATCACGCGAGCCTTCCGCAACTACCACCTCTTCGGCTTTACCGGAACGCCCATCTTCGCGGAAAATGCCTCCAGCTCCGGCAAAGCAAACCTACGGACGACCGAGCAGGCCTTCGGCGACCAGCTGCACTCCTACACGATCGTCGACGCCATCCGGGACAAGACCGTCCTGCCGTTCCGCGTCGACTACCTCAACTCGTTCCGCGTGCGAGACGGCATCGATAACCACGACGTCGAAGGCATCGATACCGACAGCGCCTACATGAACCCGCAGCGCATCTCGGCCGTGGTCTCCTACATCCTCGAACACTTCGACCAAAAGACGAAGCGACACGCCTCCTTCCAGTACAAGGAACGGCGCGTCAACGGTTTCAACTCCCTGTTCGCCACCTCCTCCATCAAGGCCGCCCGCGCCTACTACCAGGAGTTCAAGCGCCAACAGGCCGATCTGCCGGAGGCGCGCAGGCTCAGCGTCGGAATCATCTACTCATACGCCCCCAACGCCGAGGCTCCGGGCACCGGTCTACTCTCCGAAGAATCCATGGACCCATCGGCCCTCTCGCAGGACGATCGCGCCTTCCTCGATGAGGCGATCGCCGACTACAACAAGCAGTTCGGGGCCAGCTTCGGCACCGACGCCTCGGGATTCGAGGGATACTACACGAGCCTGTCAACAGCTCTCGCTGAACGACGCATCGACCTGGTCATCGTCGTCGATATGTTCCTCACCGGCTTCGACTCCAAGTCCCTCAACACCCTGTGGGTCGACAAGAACCTGCGTGCCCACGGCCTCATCCAGGCCTTCTCGCGCACGAACCGAATCCTCAACTCGGTGAAAACGTACGGCAACATTGTGTGCTTCCGGAACCTTGAGCAGGCTACCGAAGACGCGATCGCTCTCTTCGGCAACAAGGAAGCGCGCGGCCAGGTCCTCCTGCGCCCCTACGGCGAGTACCTGTCCACCTACCTGGAGATCGTCGAGCAGCTTCGCTTCGACTTCCCGCTGCCCATCGGATCGATCGCCTCCGAAAAGGAACAGAAGCGCTTCATCGACCTCATGGGGCAGGTCCTGCGCCTGCGCAACATCCTCACGTCCTTCGACGACTTCGAGGGTGACGACACGATCGTCCCGCGCGAGCTCGAGGACTACCGGAGCGTCTACCTGGACCTCTACCACGAGGCGCGCGAGCGCTCGAGGGTGGAAAAGGAACCGATCGCGGACGACCTCGTCTTCGAAATGGAGCTCGTCAAGCAGGTCGACATCAACGTCGACTACATCCTCATGCTCGTCGAGCATCATCGGGGCGAGCGCGGCGACGGCGACGACCGCGAAATCCCCGTCGAAATCACGCGTGCCCTCGCTGCGTCACCCGCCCTGCGCGGCAAGCGTGACCTCATCGAAGAGTTCTACCGCCGGGTGTCCCTCAACGGGGACGTTCCTACAGAGTTCGAGTCCTTCATCGCCGCCAAGCGAGACAGCGAGCTCAACGCAATCATCGACGCCGAACGCCTTGGCGAGAGCGCGCGCGACTTCGCGTACGACTCCCTGCGCGAGGGCTACGTCCCCGACGAAGGCACCGGCCTGTCCTCGATCCTTCCCCCGGCCCGCCGCTTCGGTGGTGGTGGCAGCCGCGAAGCCATCCGCACGCGTGTCCTGAACGCCCTGCGGACCTGGGTCGAACGATTCTCCGGACTCGGAGGACTGTGACGAACCGGCCCCGGCCTCGTAATGTCGAGGTCGGGGCCAGTTTTCGCTTGTTGTCTAGCGGCAGGGGAGTGGTTGAGGTCGCTCCCGAGACAATGGACTACTGCTTGTCGGTGCCGACTTCGGTGACCGCGGTTGCGTCCGTCGGGGTGTCTGCCTCTGTGTCTTCGGGATCGCTGGTGTTCTCGATGTTGCCAGGTTCAACGGTGCTCTCAGGGGTGCTGGACAAGGCAGTAATTTGAGCGCCTGCCGTGCCGATCGTCTCGCGGAGCCCCCACGCGAAGAAGGCCGCGACGAAGTGGAAGGGCATCCATGAAGTCACGAGCCACCAGTCGGACCCGCTGCCGGCAATGCCCGCCACCAGTCGTCCGAACCACCACAGGATGGGTACGTCGGTGAGGATAGTAACCGCGATCACGATAGCCTTCCACAATCCGGCGTGGTTGAGAAATCCCGGGAGATGGACGCCAACACCTGGACGAAGGTGAAGAAGCCCATGAGACAGAAAAAAGTCAACAGAACGAGGCTGGATGACAACGAGAATAGGAGTAAGACCAGGAGGCCCACTTGGAGCATCAGGTACCGGACGATGAACGTAATAATCCCTCGAGGGTCCCGCATATCAATCATGCCCCCATCCTAACGGGGCCCTCAGGTGCGAGGTCCAGCCCCTCATGACCCTTGGTCACGGCGATACGAGCCCGCTTTGCTTCTTCCCCTGGCCTCGTTGATCAATGAACGAACGTGGTCAGCGGGCTCGATCTAAGGCTCCTACACTGTTTTTCACACGCCACAAAACAGGCCGGCCGCTCAATCCAGCTCAGGATTAGACGAGCGTGTCGTTGAGCGGGAAAGCGAGGAAGAACGATGTCGTCCACCAACCAATACCTGGATTTCGTGCTCGACTTGCTGGGTGAGCTGGACGACGTGGCGCACCGCAAGATGATGGGCGAATACGTCCTCTACATCCGGGGCAAGGTCATCGGCGGTATCTACGACGACCGCTTCCTGCTCAAGGTCACGCCCGCCTCCGAACGCCTCCTGCCCGATGCCCCACGCGTCACCCCCTACAAAGGTGCGAAGGAGATGCTCCTCGTCGAGGTGGAGGACCGTGACGCGCTGTGCGACGTGGTCTCGGCCATGTGGGAGGAGCTACCTGCACCGAAGCAGAGGAAGAAAAGGTAGAGGCGGCCACGGCCTCGTTCATAGTGACGAGGCCGTGGCCGAGTTGTGTGTCCTGCCTGACGGTGGGGGAACGGTCGAGCCGCTCCCAAAAACGGACTACTGCTTGTCGGTGTCGGTGTCGGTGTCGGTGTCGGTGTCTGCTTCGGCGCTCGCAGGGGTGGCCGTCGGGGCGTCTGCACCGTTGGATTCGCCCGTGTTCTCGGAAGTGGCCGGCTCAGCGGGACTGGCAGGGTTACTGGGGGTGGCAGTGTCTCCTGGGGCCAACCAGTGGAAGATCTCGCGGAGTCCCCACGCGAAGAAGGCGGCGACGAAGTGGTAGGGCAGCCACGCAGTCACAAGCCACCATTCAGAAGAGCCGTCAAGTGCGCCTTCCAGCATGCTACCCAGCCACCACAGGACCGCCACGTCGGAGAATACGGCCCCCGCGATCGCGACAGGCTTCCACCATCCGGCCTTATCGAGGAACTTTCGGGTGACGGCTATCAACACCTGGAAGAAGGTGAAGAAGCCCACGAAACCAAAGAAATAGAAGAGGGCCAGGCCCGCGGCATAGGAGAGCGCCAGCCCGACCAGGAAGATCACGTGGAGAACCAGGTACCGGACAAAGAAATTAGCAATCCCTCGCGGGTCACGCGCATCAGTCATGACCCCATCCTAACGGGGTTCTCAAGCGCGAAAAACGGCCCCGGCCTCGTTTATATTGACGAGGCCAGGGCCGAGTTGTGTGTCCTGCCTGACCGCAGGGGAGCGCAAACTCAGGGGGTGGAGACGAACTCCGCGAGGCGCTTCGCGTGCTCGCGCGAGCGTTCCACCATATCGGCGCGCGCAGCCTCATCCGTGCGATTCGCGTAGGAAACCCCGTACAGGGGCAGGCTGCCCACGTACTCCAAGCCCACCAGTGCACTGGTCGCCATCGCAGGAGCCAGGAATCGGTCGAAACCACCCGGCTGCGCGGAGTAGTAGGACTCGCCGGCGCCCGTCGTCACCGACACGACCAGCTTCTTGCCGTGCAGTGCCGTGCCGCGGGAGCCGTGGCTGAAACCGCGCACGAATACGTCCTCCACCCACTTTGCAGAAGCGAGGGCCAGCCGTACCACCACAGCGGATACTGCAGCACGATCACGTCAGCGGCGGCTAACTTCGCCTGCTCCGCCTCAACGTCGAACGTGTAGTTGGGATACAGCTCGTCGAGATGATCAATCTCGGCATCGGGGAGCAGGACCACCAGCTCCTCCAAGATCGTCTTATTCGCAACCGAATCATCGCCGGTGCGCGGGTGTCCCGACACAATCAACACGTTGGACATCGCTTTCCTTTCGTCGATGCGAGGAGTCTACGCCCGACCGTGGGCCCATGAACAGGGCATGGATACCCGTTTCGCGCCTGGTGAAGCTCAGTCCCGGAACACAAACCGACGCGAGACTACAGTTGAAGTATGGCCAACACCGACTCCCAGCCCCTCACCCTGCGCCGCATCCTCCTCGTCATCGCCACCGGCGTGGGCGCGGGCTTCCTCTCCGGACTGTTCGGGGTGGGAGGCGGCCTCGTCATCGTGCCCGCCCTCATGGCCGTCCTGGGCATGGATCAGCGCCGCGCCTCGGCCACCTCCCTTGCCGCCATCATCGTCACCGCCGCCGTCGGTTCGGGCACCTACGCCCTGCACGGCGAGGTCTCCTGGGCGGGCGCCGCCCTCCTCGTCGTCGGCGCGCTCGCGGGCTCCCAGATCGGCGTGTGGTTCCTGCGCCGCCTCCCTGCACCCGCGCTGCCCTGGATCCTCATCGGCTTCACTGTCTTCGTCATCGTCTCCCAATACCTGCACGTCCCCACGCGAGAGGGAACCGTGTCGCTGACCCCGGCCTCGTGCGCCCTCATGATCCTGGTCGGCCTATGCGCCGGCATCCTCTCCGGTCTGGTCGGCGTGGGCGGCGGATCCGTCATCGTGCCCGGCATGGAGCTCGCCGTCGGCGCGGGAGACCTGATCGCGCGCGGCACCTCCCTCCTCGTCATGATCCCCACCGGTATCGCCGGCACTGTCACCAACCTGCGCCACCGCATGGTTGACCTGCGCATCGGCCTCATCGTGGGCGCCAGCGCTGCGGCCATCGCGCCCGTCGGACGCCTCGTCGCCACGTGGGTATCTCCGAGCGTGGGCGCGATCCTCTTCAACATCTTCCTGCTGACCATCATCGCCTCGACGATCCTGAAGATGCGCCGGGCGCGAGCCCAGGCCTGAACGATTCCGTGTGGAATGGCGGGTTAACGTGCGAGTTAGCCCAGTTCGATCGGGGCGGGCGCTGTCTCAATCAGTCACTACTGCGTTCACCCAGAAATTTCGCACGTAATTTCATTGGGTCAGTTTTAGAGTGCTACTTTTTTCCTTGAAATGCCAACGATGTGCATTCAAAACTTGAAGGATAGGTTGGGGAATTACGTGCGACATTGTTGGGGAACCGTATTGATGGTGTCGGTTGATGGCGACGACGGCGGCGACGGGGGCGACGGCGACGGGGGCGACGGGCGGCGACGGCGACGGGGGCGACGGGGGCGGAGCTCGATTGTGTCGGCACCGGCCTCGCTCAGACGCAGCCGGCACCGGCCTCGCTCAGATGCAAACGGCCCCGACCTCGAAAAATGAACGAGGCCGGGGCCGAAGCGTCAGCGCGACGGGCGGATCACTCGTCGGCGGCGCTGGGGTGCGTCATGTCGGCGGGAACGACCCACGCGTCGAACTCCTCGGCCGTCAGGAAGCCCAGCTCGAGGGCGGACTCGCGCAGCGACAGGCCCTTGTGATGCGCGTTCTTCGCGATCTTCGAGGCCTTGTCGTAGCCGATGTGGCGGTTCAGGGCCGTCACCTGCATGAGGTTGATGTCCAGGTTGTGCTTGATCTTCTCGTAGTTGGGCTCGATGCCGTACGCGCAGTGCGTATCGAAGGACACGCAGGCGTCGCCCAGCAGGCGGATGGACTCCAGGACGTTCCAAGCCATGACGGGCTTGAAGACGTTGAGCTGGAAGTTGCCCTGCGAGCCGGCGAAGCCGACCGTCGCGTCGTTGCCGAACACCTGGGTGGCGACCATGGTCATGGCCTCGCACTGGGTCGGGTTGACCTTGCCCGGCATGATGGACGAGCCCGGCTCGTTCTCGGGGATGATCAGCTCGCCGATGCCGTTACGCGGGCCGGACGCGTACCAGCGCACGTCGTTCGCGATCTTCATGAGGGCGTCGGCCAGGACGCGCAGCGCACCCGAGACCAGCACCAGCGCGTCGTGCGCGCCCAGGGCGGCGAACAGGTTGTCGGCCTGCTTGAACTCGATGCCGGTCTCCTCGGAGATCTTCTTGGCGGTGAGCTCGCCGAACTTCGGGTGAGCGTTCAGGCCGGTGCCCACGGCGGTACCGCCGATGGCCAGCTCGCGCGCACGGGTGTCGGCGTACTCGATGCCGTCGAGGGCGAAGTCGATCTGAGCGACCCAGCCGGAGATGACCTGGCCCAGGCGGATCGGGGTCGCGTCCTGCAGGTGGGTGCGGCCCACCATGATGACGTCGTCGAACTCCTTGGCCTTCTTGTCCAGGGTGTCACGCAGCTGGCGTACGCGCGGGTACATGTCATGCAGCTCGGAGACGACCGCGATGTGCATGGCGGTGGGGAACGTGTCGTTCGAGGACTGGCCGCGGTTCACGTGGTCGTTGGGGTGCACGGGGGACTTGGTTCCCATGGTGCCGCCCGCGAGCTCGATGGCGCGGTTGGAGATGACCTCGTTGGCATTCATGTTCGACTGGGTGCCCGAACCGGTCTGGAAGACGACCAGCGGGAAGTTGTCGTCGAGCTTGCCGGAGATGACCTCGTCGGCGGCCTGCGCGATGTAACCGGCGATATCGGCGGGCAGCTCGCCCAGCTCGGCGTTGGCCAGGGCCGCGGACTTCTTCAGGATGCCAAGGGCGCGCACCATCGGGCGGCCCCACACGAAGGTGTTGCGTCCAATGTCGAAGTTGTGCAGCGAACGCTCGGTCTGAGCGCCCCAGTAGCGGTTCGCGGGGACCTCAACGGCTCCCATCGAGTCTGTTTCGGTACGGGTTTCTTGTGCCACAGGTGGCTCCTTCGCGTAGGGCTTACGTACCCCTCTAGGATAGCGCCGAGCGCGCTGTGAGGCGTGGGGCACTCGTCCTAGTCGCGGTCGCGGGCCTCGAGATCAGCGCGGTGTAGCAGCCACCAGGCGCAGGCGCATGACAGGGCGACGAGCGAGAGCGCCAGGAGGAAGGGAGACAGAGGCATCCAGCCGTACAGGGCCGTGGCGCTCACGGGGGCCACGATCCACGTGATCGCGCCGGTCGCGTTGATGACGCCGGCGATGCCGCCCTGCTCGCGCGCGCTCACCGCCAGGGATGCGCCCGCCGAGTAGCCGGGGGAGGCCATGCCTGAGGCGACGCCCATCGCGAAGGTCGAGACTGCCAGTGCCCACAGCGACGGTGCGATCGTCAGGCATGCGAGAGCCACGAGGGCGAGCGTCATGCCGACGCGCAGCAGCGTTCGAGGACTCCACCCCAGGCGCGGCACGACGATCAGCTGCATGAGCATGGCACCAGCAGCGTTGGCCAGCAGCATGAGGGCGGTCACGGAGACGGCGGGCGCGGGATCGAGTCCGCCGCGATCCTGGACGAGGAAACCCATCGTGATCTGAACGACGCCGTTCGCAAAGTAGATGCCGAACACCGAAGCGATCCACGGGGCGATGCGCCGGTCGGTCCACCGCACGCGCGGGGGCAGCTCGGCGGTGGCCGTCGCCCCGCTCGCTGTATTGTTCGCCGGTTCAGTCGACGAGGCCGGGGCCGCCTGCTCGGGTTCCGTGTCCTTAGCCGTCAGGTGGGCCGGGTGCCTCCTCGGGCGCGTCGATGCTCCGTCGCGGGGCAGCCAGATCAGGGCGATGGCCAGGGCGATGAGGACGAAAATCGGGGTGGCGTGCACGGGGCCGAAGATCCACCAGGCGCCCAGCGCCGAGGAGACGAGGGAGCCAACCATGACGGACAGGTTGATCGCGCCGGAGAACGCGGACGTGCCGCGCACGCGCGAGGCCTCGTCGGGGGTCACCTCGGCGACGAGGGCCTGGCCCGTCGGCGGGATCGCCGCGACGGCCGCGCCAAAGAAGGGGCCGCGCGCCGCCATGATGGCGCCCGCCGCGAGGAAAGCGCCAATGTAACCGGCCGCTCGCGCCCACACGGCCGCCGAAAAGAGCGTGCCCGCCGTGAGCGCCAAGAACAACGCCAACAGGATGACGCGCCTGCGCCCCCAGGCGATCGAGCGGCGCCCCCAGAACTGGCTGAGCGCCGTCACCGCGGCGGCCGCCAACGACACGGCCGCGCCCACGATCCACTCGGGCAGTTCAGAGCGCGCGACAGGGGAGCGATCGACACGTTGAGCATGTTCTGCGCCGTGTATGTAAACAGCGCGATCGCCACGAGCGCGCGCAGCGTCGGATTCGTCAGCAAAGGTGATGAGGGCACAGTGCATCCTACGACGAAGGCCCCGCGCGATGCGCGGGGCCTTGCCGGACAGGTATCGAAACGGGGGGAGCGTCGCTTAGCGCTGCACCCAGGTGCTCACCTTCCAGCGAGCGTCCCCGGAGCGCTCACGCCACTGCGCGTCACTGCGCGCCACATCCTGGCGCCACAGCGCCGGATCCAGCGGCGGCGCGTACACGAAGGTCGACCCCTCGGGAGCGCTCGCGGCCACGTCCAGCTCCAGGTCGGTCACCACGGCCTCGTCCAGGAGGGGAAGGGTCTGCGCGTAGAGCTGAGCCCCGCCCGTAATCCAGATGTAGGGGGCGTCCGTACGCGCCGTTTCCTCGCGAGCGATCTGAAGCGCCTCATCGACGGAGGAGACGACGAGAGCACCCTTGGCCTCGTACCCGGGGGTGCGGGTGATGACGATGTTCGTACGGCCCGGCAGGGCGCGCCCGAGAGCCTCCCACGAGCGGCGGCCCATGATGATCGGGCAGCCCATCGTGGAGGCCTTGAAGTGCTGGAAATCAGCGGGAACATGCCAGGACATGGCCGTGCCCGTCCCGATGATCCCGTTGCAATCCTGCGCCCAAATCGCTCCCAGCTTCGTCATACCGCGACCGGAGCCTTGATCGTGGGGTGATGCTGGTAGTCCGTCACCGAAATGTCATCGAAGGAGTACTCGAACATCGAGGGAGCCTTCGCGAGCACCAGGCGCGGGAACGGATAGGCTCGCGGCTCAGCTGCTCTCTCACCTGCTCCGTGTGGTTGGAGTAGATGTGGCAGTCACCGCCCGTCCAAATGAAGTCGCCGACTTCCAGGCCCGCCTGCTGGGCGAACATGTGGGTGAGCAGCGAGTAGGACGCGATGTTGAAGGGCACACCCAGGAACATGTCTGCGCTGCGCTGGTAGAGCTGCAGCGACAGGCGGCCGTCAGCCACGTACAGCTGGAAGAACGCGTGGCAGGGCTCGAGCGCCATCTGCGGCAGGTCTCCAACGTTCCACGCGGAGACCACCATGCGGCGCGAATCCGGGTTCGTCTTCACCGTCTCGAGGACCTGGGAGATCTGGTCGATGTGGCGGCCGTCCCCGGCGTTCCACGAACGCCACTGGACGCCGTACACCGGGCCCAGCTCGCCGTCCTCGTCCGCCCACTCGTTCCAGATGCGGATACCGTTGTCCTGGAGCCAGGATACGTTCGACGACCCCGACAGGAACCAGAGGAGTTCGCCGACCACCGACTTGAGGTGCACACGCTTCGTCGTGATCAGCGGGAAGCCCTTGGACAGGTCGTAGCGCAGCTGCGCCCCAAACATGGAACGCGTGCCCGTGCCGGTGCGGTCACCCTTGGGGGTGCCCTCACGCATAATGCGCGCCAGCAGGTCCTCGTACTGGCGGTTGACGGCGCTCACCTCAGTTGATCCGCTCGTTCGTCCATGTGTGCGAGGCCGGCAGAGCCTGGTCGACGACCGAGTGCTCGATCGTGCAGTTGCGCTTGATTGCGGCATCGGCGCGACGCTTGAGATCCTCGATCTCCTCGTCGGACAGGGCGGACATGTCCTGGACCAGCTCGACGTCCACGTGCGTGAAACGATCATTCTGCTGGTCGTAGTCACCGGACACGCCGACGAACTGCTCGAAGTCATCGCCCAGGCGAGCCGCCATGCGGGCATCCGAGCTCATCGCGTTGCAGCCCGCGATCGCGAGCTTGAGCAGGTCGCCGGGGGGAGAAGAGGCCGGGGCCGTGACCGATGCGGATCTCGGCACCGTCCTGGTTGCGGGCGACGTACTGACGCACGCCCGTACGCTGCATGTACAGAGACTTAGGTGTATCACTCATGGCACCTATTGTGTCGCGAAAAGACCCCGCCCGCCCGGTGGGAAACGCCGGGAGAGCGGGGTTTTTCGTAGAGCGTAGCGCGAGCTCAGCGATGCTCCCCCAGCCACTGCGCGGCCAGCGCCTGCTCACGCTCGACGACGCGGCCGAGGTGAGAAACGGCCTCCTTCTCGATGCGCCCACCCAGCAGCGGCACGCGCACCGACACGTTGCCGGTCACGACACGAACACTTCCCGCATCGGCCGGAGCCAGCGTGGACGTAGCCTCGACGGACACCGGGGCGCCGTCCACGGTTACGGACGTGCGCGAGGTCGCCCCGGCCTCGCCTCTCGCCCACTCCTCGGTGAAGGTGATGCGCAGATCGGACTTGACAAAGCGCGCGGCCGCCGCCGGGATCAGCTCCGGGCGCACGGTGCCCGCAAAGGACACGCGCTCGCCCTCCACCGACACGGCCTGGGAACCCTCCACGACAAACTGGCCGAAGCGTCGCTCCAGGTAGGCGGGGGTCAAGTACATCGCGACGACCTCGTCGACCGTGCCGGGATACGAAATGGACTGCGTGAACTGCATGGCTCTCCTTGCGAAAGAAGCGGCGCCGAAGCGTGTCCCGGCGCTCATTTACAACGAAGGTCCGCCCTCGCGGCCCCTCTCCCTTTAGAGTAGATGCATGCGTAGTCTCATGCAGTTAGCTGAAGAAGCCTCTTCGACGCCGTTGTCGGAGCAGGACATCGATTGGCTGCACCTCCTCCTCGCGGACTGGCAGGTGCTCGCCGACCTGGCGGCCGCCGACCTGGTTCTGTGGCTGCCCACCGACGACGGACGCTTCATCGCGGCCGCCCACTGCCGCCCCGCGACCTCGACGACCGTCCACGTGGACGACATCATCGGCCTCCACCTGCCCGCAGCCCGCGAAATCGACCTGCGGCGCGCCCTACAGACCGGGCAGGTCGTGCGCTCGCCCGCCGCCCGATGGGCCGGCACCTACTCGATGATGGAAACGTGCGTGCCCGTGTGCCACGACGGGCGCATCATCGCCGTCGTCACGCGCGAGGCCAACCTGTCGAGTCCGCGCCTGTCCCTCGGGTTCGAGGGATGGACGGTTGCTGCGGCAGACACCCTGTGCCAGATGATGGCGCGCGGCGAATACCCCTACGACTCGACCCCGCAGGTCACCTCCCACGGCGTCCCGCGAGTCCTCGACGGTGCCGTCCTGCTGGATGCGGAGGGCCGCGTCCAGCACGCGACCCCCAACGCCGTGTCGTGCCTGCGCCGCCTCGGCATCCGCACGCACGTGACCGGCAAGGTCCTCGCCCAGGAGATCACCGAGGTCATCGGCGACGGCACCCTCATCGAAGAATCCATGGCGGTCGTCGTCATGGGCCGCGCCTCCTGGCGCGTCGAGATCGCCGCGCGCGCATCCACCGTCAGTATGCGCGCCCTGCCCCTCGTCAACGGGCGTAAGCGCCTGGGTGCCGTCATCCTGACGCGCGACGTGTCCGAGGTCCACCGCCACGAGCAGGAACTCATGACGAAGGATGCGACGATCCGCGAGATCCACCATCGCGTCAAGAACAACCTGCAGACCGTGTCCGCCCTGCTGCGCCTCCAGTCGCGTCGTTCCTCCGAGGAGGCGGTCAAGGTGGCGCTCGCGGAGGCCGAGCGCCGCGTGCAGGCCATCGCGACCGTGCACGCTGCCCTGTCGCAGAACGTGGACGAGTCGGTCGACTTCGACGAGGTCGCACGCACGATCGTGCGCATGGCCGGCGCGATCGCGTCCACGGACCACGCCGTCGAAGTCATCACGACCGGCAGCTTTGGCACCATTCAGGCCGATCAAGCTCAGGCCCTGGCGACCGTCCTCAACGAGCTGGTCGCGAACTCCGTCGAGCACGGCCTCGCGGATCGCGACGGTCTCATCGAGGTGCGCGCCGAGCGCGAGGGAACGTCCATGACGGTGACCGTCGCAGACGATGGCGTGGGCTTCGTGCCGGGCACGCCCATGAGCGGCCTGGGCACGCAGATCGTGCATCAGATGGTGCGCGGCGAGCTGAGGGGCTCGATCGAGTGGGCACCTCGCGAGGGTGGCGGCACGCTCGTGACGCTCCACGCCAACCTGGACCCCGCCTGATCGGGGCCCTGCGCGGGCGTTGTGAATGACCAACGAACGAGGCCGGGGATCCATCGCGGATCCTCGGCCTTGATCGTTCGTGCGGCTCGCGCGGGCGCGGCGGCGTGTTAGCAGCCTGCGCGGCGTGCGCGCGCGGCGCGGCGCTTGAGGGAGCGGCGTTCTTCCTCACTCATGCCGCCCCACACGCCGGAGTCCTGGTTGTTGTCGATCGCCCACTGCAGGCACACGCCCGCGACCTCGCACTCACGGCACACGGCCTTTGCCTCGGCGACCTGCGTAATAGCCGAACCCGTGTTCCCGATGGGGAAGAAAAGTTCTGGGTCTACGGTCAGGCATGCTGCCTTACTGCGCCAATCCATGATCTGTCTTTCGCTCCTCGCGTCCTGTGCGCCTGGGTCTCTTGTGCTCTTTCAGTGTCCGCTAGGTCATCTTAGTCGCGCAAGGTCGTGTCAACAGTGAAATGGGGATGTCACTATGCGTCTGCTCACGACCGGCAAATAAGGTGGGACTTAAGTATTAACTGACCCTGCGGTCAGTTGGACAGTGGTCACGGTATCACCCTCGCTGATCACGCCGCAGGTCGACTCCCACCGTCGTGCCGTCAGGGCGAGTGGGGGCGTGTGGCTGTGTTGAATTAACGCGCGAATAACGTTGTGTGTGGGGTTGAGCGCGAGGACCCTGTGCTTGTCCCATCTGGTAATACGAGTCCACGCATCTTCGGGAATTACGTCAGATATCTGTGGTGTTTCCCATCCGAAATGGGCGTGGACGGCCTCGATGATTCGGGCGTCGTCCCTGCGTCCGATGATGATCCACGGCAGTGAGCGAGCCCAGGTGGGGGCGCTGTAGGTGGGGCCGATCAAGATGGGGGAGCGTGTATTTCTGACCAACGCTGCGACCTGCGATGGGGAGGGGATGTGCCAATCGTCCTCGGCAGCCGGGTAATCGCTGTGCGGGCGAACGGACTGCCGGGGGATGCAGGCGAGGCGCGGCTTGTCTCCCGGTCGCACGATGAGCGCCTGTCCCTCTCCGAGAGCGCGCAGCTCCCCCGGCGCGATCCCGGCGTGGACGGCCTCGTCCGCGTCCCTGGCGCGCATAATGCGCGTCGAAAATGCGCCTAATGCCGCGCTCGACGGGGTGAATCTGCCGGCGAAGGCGGCGACGATGATGATGCCGGCGCGCCTGGCTCTGGCCAGGAGTGAGGTCCACAGCGCCTCCGCCTGAGGAGCAGCAAGCACGTGAGACAGATAGGAGCGCAGCTGCGGGGCATCCGTGAGCGCCAGGACCGCGGGCCCGTGGTCGCAGATGCCTTCCAGCAGGTCGATGACGCCGGGCGCGTCCACAGGCAGCTGGGAGGCCGCGCCTTCGGCGCTCTCCTCGCCGATGACGTGGAGAGGGTGCCGGGTACAGTGCGCGATTCGCGTTGCGAGGGACAGCGCCCATTGCGCGGCGATATGTGCCTCGTGCGCGCTGGTCTGGATCTGGATGCTTCCTCCGTCCCAGACGATGGGGCCGTGACGTGTGATGCCTTCCTCCAGTCCGAGAGACACAGAGGCACCAGGGAGTGCATCTCGGGCCTCGTTCCCCTGCGGGGCGTGATCGGGAAGCGGCTGCGCGGCGGCGTCGACGTCCTCCCAGCTCAGCGCCTCGGGCAGGGGCGGCGCCCACAGGGGGTCGGTGGCCGAGCGAGGCCACGTGGCGTTGGAGCGCTTCACCACCGACGCGATGTCGGCGAGGTAGGTCAGCTGGATCGTGCCCACGTCCGCCAGAACAGCGCGGCCGGGGATACGCGGCAGCGAGGCGGCGCGTGTGTCCCCGAGGATGTCCGTGGAGTCCGAGGCGCTCACGCAGCGCAGACACAGCCGAATGTCCATGTTTGCGCGCATCTGTGCGCTCACCGCGCCCGAGGGGCGTTGGGTGGCCGCGATGAGATGCAAACCGAGGCTGCGTCCCTGCGCGGCAAGGCGGAGCAAGACCTCCATCGAATCGGGATGGGCCTGGGCGAGAACGCGAAACTCGTCGATCGCGACGACGAGACGAGGCGGGGGATCGGTCACGCTGAGCGGGTCCTCCTCGTGAGCGCTCTCCCACGTGGCGAGGTCGGGGAAGCCGAGCATCCCGAGTGTTTCCTCGCGTCGCTGGAGTATCGACGCGATCCCGTCCAGCGCTCGGGTCGTGGCGCCGGCGTCAAGGTCGGTGAGGAGCGCCTGGGTGTGTGGGAGTGCCTCGAGGCGGGCGAAGGTCGCCCCGCCCTTGTAGTCGATGAGGATGAAGCGGACCTGTTCGGGGCTGTAGCAGTGCGCGATAGCGGCAAGCCACCCGAGGAGTGCCTCTGACTTGCCCGATCCGGTGCACCCGGCGACGAGGGCGTGCGGCCCGTCGGCAACCAGGTCCAGGTCGATGGGTCCCTCCTCTGAGAGCCCGATCCGCACGCTGAGCCCGCCGCCGCGTCCCCTCGCCGAGGAGGGATCCCAGTCGAGCCGCGTCGGCAGGCTGCCCTGCGCGTCTGCCCGCGTGACGGTCCACCACCAGTGCGAGCTAACGGGCTCGTCATCGGTGACGCACACCTGCGCGCACCAGGCCGGAAGGTGCGACAGTGAGGAGGCGTATCCGATGTGGAGCGTCGGGCGGGCGGCGTCGCGCGTGCAGTGCGGGCAGGAATCGCGGTCGCTGACGTGGATATCCACACCCGCATGCCCAATCAGTACGGGAGCGGCGCTGTTCCACCACACGCGCGCCCCGCCGAGCTGAGCGGCGATCTGCCCGGCGCACCACAGCGCGCACTGGGACGCGTGGGCACCGACAATGCCGATCGCCTCGCACTCACCCGGCTCTCTCCCGTCAGCGGAGGACGACAGCCGCACGCGTCGACCCACGCGCGTGGGCCGACCCGGCCACACGGCAGCCCGCACAGCCCGCGGGGGAGAGGCCGAGGCCGGAAGCCCCGCAAGGATGAGGGCGAGCGCCCCGCCGTCCCAGCCCCGGCGACGCCGGCGCGCCCGCCACAACAAGGCAAGCGATGCGGCGATCGCGACCAGCGCAACGCCCGCGCAGATCGGTGCGAGCGCGGAGGGTAGAGAGATTGTCGAGCGCAGCCTCCACAGCAGAAACCCTGCCATGATGAGCACGGAGACCAGGGGAGCGCCCCGAAGGAGAGAAGAACCCGTCAGCGATCCCCGGCCTCGTCCGGAAACCGAGGGCCACGCCAAGCGCCGAGGCCGGGCCCGCACCTCGAAGACGTCCTCCCCGAGGCGCACGCGGGCACCCGCAGGGAGCGGCCGAGCCTCCCTATATCGCCGCCACAGCGGGACTCTCGAGCGCACGCGCACGGAGGAAGCGCCAGGCGACACACGCAAGACGGCCCGACCGTCCAGAGTCGAGAAACGGAGGTGCTCTCTGGCGACGGAGGCGCACGTCAGCGGCACATCCCCCGCGCGCCCGACCGCGCCGGGCGCAACCACGACGCCGACGTCAGGGCCCGCGACGCAGGCCAGGTGAACGTCTGTGCGCAAGGCTGATCGGGCGAGGCAACCAGAATCCTTCATACGTCAACGATCCCGCTGCGCTCGCGGCCGATCAAGACGCGCGAGAAGCCCTGTGGATAACCCGCGACTCGGGGACGCCCCTGTGGATAAGCGCCGCGCACCCCCGTGTGGCTATGGCCACCTCCGCCGCCCAAGCGCCCCGCCCGCCGGTCCGCCAGCCCCCTCAAATGCAAGAATGGTCCACATGGCTGACTCCACGTTCGAGACGACCCGCGACCGCTACAACGACCTCGTCGACCGCATCAACGCGGCACGCACCGCCTACTACGATCGTGATTCGCCGACCCTCGCGGACGCGGACTACGACCGCATGTACCGCGAGGTCGAACAGATCGAGGAGCGCTACCCGCAGCTGCGTGGAGCGGATTCGCCCACGATGAGCGTGGGCGGCAGCGTCGACTCCGGGTTCTCCGAGGTGCGCCACCTCGCCCAGATGATGTCCCTCGACGACGTGTTCTCCCTCGAGGAGCTCGCCGGCTGGGAGACCCGCATGGCCGAGGCCACCGGCATCTCCGACCTCGAGATGACGACCGAGGTCAAGGTCGACGGCCTGTCCATCAACCTCCTGTACGAGAACGGACGCCTCGTGCGCGCCGCGACCCGAGGCGACGGTTACGTCGGCGAAGACGTCACCGCCAACGCACGCACGATCGCGTCGATCCCGCAGACCCTGACGGGCACCGTCCCCACCCGCATCGAGGTGCGCGGCGAGGTTTACTTCCCGGTCGCCGACTTCGCCGCATTCAACGAGGCCCGCGTCGAGGCCGGGGAAAAGACCTTCGTCAACGCGCGCAACGCTGCCGCCGGATCCCTGCGCCAAAAGGACCCGGCAGAGACCGCCAAGCGCCCCCTCGCGATGGTCGCCCACGGCATTGGCTTCGTCGAGGCCGGGGAGGACTTCACCGAGCCGACCACCCAGATGGGCTGGTACGAGCAGCTGCGCGACTGGGGTCTGCCCGTCTCGCCCTACACTCGCGTGCTCACGGGCCGGAAGGCCATCGAAGAGCGGATCGCCGAGATCGGCGCGGACCGCTACGGCCTCGTCCACGAGATCGACGGCGTCGTCGTCAAGATCAACGACCTGGACCTGCAGCGTTCCCTCGGCTCGACCTCGCGCACGCCGCGCTGGGCGGCCGCCTACAAGTTCCCGCCCGAGGAGGTCCACACGCGCCTGCTTGACATCCGCGTCCAGGTGGGGCGCACGGGCCGCGTGACCCCCTACGGCGTCATGGAATCCGTGCTGGTCGCGGGCTCGAACGTCGCGCGCGCGACCCTGCACAACGCGCAGGAGGTTGCTCGCAAGGGCGTCCTCATCGGCGACCTCGTTGTCCTGCGCAAGGCCGGGGATGTCATCCCCGAGATCGTCGCCCCCGTCGAGGACGCGCGTAATGGCTCCGAGCGTCCCTTCGTGATGCCCACCGAGTGTCCCTCCTGCGGGACCACGCTCGTCCAGGAGAAGGCAGGCGACGTCGACCTGCGCTGCCCGAACAAGGGGGCGTGCCCCGCGCAGATCACCGAGCGCCTCGCCCACGTCGGCGCCAGAAGCGCCCTGGACGTGGAGGGCCTCGGCGACGAGTCCGCGCTCGCCATGACCCAGCCCGAAAACGACCGCGACGAGGTGGCCGCCGCCCTGGTCGCCGGCCACAGCGTCACCCTGGAGGACGGCACCGTCCTCACCCTCGAGGGCGGCCGCGAGCTGCCCCACGGCGAGCAGATCACCCGCGCCGAGGAACTCCTGCCCGCCCCGCAGGCCCCCGCACTGCGCACGGAGGCTGCGCTCTTCGACCTGCGCGCGCAGGATTTGCGCGACGTCATGGTGTGGAAGCCCGTCAAGAAGAAGGGCGAGGAAACCGGGGACTTCAAGCAGGTCCGCTACTTCTGGACGAAGGCCTACAAGCCCCGCAAGCTACGCGGTCAGACCGTCTTCGAGCCGATTGAGCCCAGCGCCTCCAAGGGCACCGAGAAGATGCTCGCTGAGCTGGAGAAGGCCAAGAGTCAGCCCCTCGCGCGCGTCCTCGTCGCCCTGTCCATCCGCCACGTCGGCCCTACGGCGGCCCGCGCGCTCGCGGAGAAGTTCCGCTCGATGGACGCCCTGCGCGCCGCCTCGGTCGAGGAGCTTTCCGCCGTTGAGGGCGTGGGTGAGGAGATCGGCCGCTCCCTGCGTGACTGGTTCACGGTCGATTGGCACCTGGAGGTGCTTCAGGCGTGGGCGCGCGCGGGCGTGCGTATGGCCGACGAGGCGCCCGAGCCGGCCTCGGACGTGCTCGCGGGCCTGACCATCGTCGTCTCGGGGGCGATGCCCGGTTACGACCGCGAGGGCGCCAAGGAAGCGATCACTTCGCGCGGCGGCAAGGCGGCGGGCTCGGTCTCGAAGAAGACCTCGCTCGTGGTCGCCGGCCCGGGCGCGGGATCGAAGGCCGCGAAGGCCGAGGCCCTGGGCGTCCCCGTCATTACCGAACAGCAGTTCGCTGACCTCCTCGAGGGAGGCCTGGCGGGAGTCGGCCTATAACGAGGCCGGGGCTCAGACGAAGGGCTCGAAGGGGCCCAGCAGCACTTCGCCGACGCGGGTGACCATCGAGCGCTTTTCCCACTCGTCGATCGTCAGGCGGCGGGCCGTCGTCAGGTCGTTCGCGAAAATCTCCTCCATGCGCGCCGCCAGCGGGCGGGAGAAGAACTGCAGGCACACCTCGTAGTTGCCGCGCATCGACAGGCGATCGATGTTCGCCGTGCCGATCGTCGACCAGCGGCCATCCACCGTCATCGTCTTCGAGTGCACCATCGCGTGACGGTAGAGCCAGATCTCCACGCCCTCGCGCAGCAGCTCGCCGTAGTAGGGGCGCGCCACCCAGTCCGCCAGGATGTGGTTGGAATACTCCGGGATCAGCACCTGGACGCGCACACCCCGGCGAGCGGCGGCGATCAGGGAGCCGAGGACCTCACGGTCGGGGATGAAGTACGCCGTCGTGATGAGCACACGGTCGGTCGCCCGCTCGATCGCGTCGATGTACATGCCGCGGATCGGGTACAGGAGGTAGTGCGGCAGGTTGAACTGCGCGGTCACGTCCGCGCTCCACGCGCGCGCCCCCTGATCCGGCAGCTCCGGGCAGGTGGCGGGGCGGAAATGGTTCCAGAAGTCGACAAAGCCGTTTTCCAGCTCCCACACGGCCTCGCCCGTGATGCGCACGTGGGTGTCGCGCCACTCGTTCGCGAACGGATCACCGATGTTGTAGCCGCCCACGAAGCCGACTTCGCCGTCGACCACGAGGATCTTGCGGTGATCCTGCCCAGTGCGCCGGATGTTCAGGGTGAAGAAGCCCGAGCGCAGCGTTGGGAACTTGCGCACGTGCAGATGCGGCATCACGGGGAACTTGTAGAAGCGCGGATCCTGGTTGAGGACACCGAAGCCATCCCACACGCAGAACACCTCGACACCGCGCTCGGCAGCAGCGATGAGAGCGTCCTTAAAGCGTTGGCCCCAGCGGTCCGAGCGCCAAATGAAGGTCTCGAAATAAATGTGATGCGTTGCCCCATCGATGGCCTCCAGCATGTCCTCGTACAGGGTGGTTCCCTCCGTGTACGTGCGCGCCACGGTGTCGCCGATCTGTGTGTCGGCGGGAGGCAGGGTGGGGAAACCGTGCACGCCACCGGGGATACGGGCGGTGCGCATGCGGTCGATTGCGTGCACGGTCACGACTGCGGCAGCCTGGGCGGCGAGCAGCGCGATTCCCGCTTTTTGACGATCGACCACGTCTGCCTGGTGAGTTGGCGTCGCTGTGAAAAGACCATACGGGTAGGATGCCACACATGTCACGCATTAGTACTGACGAGGTCGCCCGCGTTGCGGGCCTGGCCCACATCGCATTGACCGACGAGGAAATCACGCGTTTCGCGGGTGAGCTCGACGCGATCGCCGACGCCGTCTCCAAGGTGTCCGAGGTCGCCACCCCCGAGGTTCCCGCCACGTCCCACCCGATTCCGCTGACCAACGTGTGGCGCGAAGACGTGGTGGGCGAAACCGTCGACCGCGACGAGGTGCTCGCTGCGGCACCCGCCGCCCAGGACGGCATGTTCCTGGTTCCGCAGATTCTGGGGGGAGGACTGATGAACGAGCTGCTGAAGAAGAGCGCCCTCGAGCTGGCGGACATGCTGGCCGCCGGCCAGATCACCTCCGTCGAGCTGACCCAGGCGTGCCTGGACCGCATCGACGCGATCGATGACCGCGTGAACGCATTCATCACCGTCGACCGCGAGGGTGCCCTGGCGACCGCGGCCGACGTGGACGCGCGCCGCGCGGCGGGGGAAACCCTGCACCGCCTGGCGGGCGTGCCGATCGCCGTCAAGGACAACGTGGTGACGCGCGGCCTGCGCACCACCTGCGCCTCGAAGATCCTGGGCGACTGGAAGCCTCCCTACGACGCGACCGTCACCGCGAAGATCAAGGAAGCCGGCCTGCCCATCGTCGGCAAGACCAACATGGACGAGTTCGCCATGGGTTCGTCCACCGAGCACTCCGCCTTCGGTGCGACCAAGAACCCGTGGGACACTGAGCGCATCCCCGGCGGCTCCGGCGGCGGTTCGGCCGCTGCTGTCGCGGCCTACATGGTGCCCTTGGCCCTCGGTTCCGACACGGGCGGCTCGATCCGCCAGCCCGCGTTCGTGACCGGCACGGTCGGCGCCAAGCCCACCTACGGCGCGGTGTCGCGTTACGGCCTTGTGGCCATGGCCTCGTCCCTGGACCAGATCGGCCCCGTCACCCGCACGGTCGCCGACGCGGCCGCCCTAACCGAGCTGATCGGCGGCTACGACCCCCACGACTCGACCTCCCTGAACGAGCCGGTTCCCGCGCTTACTGAGGCCGTCGAGTCCGTCGCCGCGGAAGGGTCCATGAAGGGCCTGAAGGTCGGCGTCGTCAAGGAGCTGAGTGGCGACGGCTACCAGCAGGACGTCATCGACGCCTTCAACGCCACCGTCGAGAAGCTGCGCGAGGCCGGAGCTGAGATCGTCGAGGTCTCCTGCCCACACCTGGAGTACTCGCTGGGCGCCTACTACCTGATCATGCCCGCCGAGGTCTCCTCGAACCTGGCCCGCTTCGACGGCATGCGCTACGGCATCCGCGTCGAGCCCACCGAGGGCCCCGTGACCGCCGAGCGCGTCATGGCCGCCACCCGCGAGGCCGGTTTCGGCGACGAGGTCAAGCGCCGCATCATCCTGGGCACGCACGTGCTCTCGGCCGGCTACTACGACGCCTACTACGGCAGCGCCCAGAAGGTGCGCACGCTCATCCAGCGCGACTTTGACGCGGTGTTCGAGCGTGTCGACGTCCTCGTGTCGCCCACGGCCCCCGAGACGGCGTTCAAGTTCGGCGAGAAGACCTCCGACCCGCTGGCCATGTACCTCTACGACGTCGCCACGATCCCCGCGAACCTGGCGGGCATCCCCGGTGTCAACGTGCCCAACGCGGTGTCCTCGCAGGGCCTGCCCATCGGCTTCCAGGTGCTGGCCCCCGCGCGCGGCGACCTGGTCATGTACAAGGTGGCGTCCCTGGTGGAGGCGCTCAGCGACGACGTCGCGGGTCAGTGCCCCGCGGCTAACTGGGAGGAAAAGTGATGACTGAGCTCATGGATTACGACGAGGCGGCGCGCCGCTTCGACCCGGTTCTCGGCATTGAGGTGCACGTCGAGCTGGGCACCAAGACCAAGATGTTCGACGCAGCCCCCAACGCGTTTGGTGGCGACCCGAACACCTTCGTGACCCCCGTGTCGCTGGGCCTGCCCGGCTCCCTGCCGGTCGTCAACCACAAGGCCGTCGAGTACGCCATCAAGATCGGCCTGGCCCTGAACTGCGAGATTGCGCAGTACTGCCGTTTCGCGCGTAAGAACTACTTCTACCCGGACCTGACGAAGGCCTTCCAGACCTCCCAGTCCGACGAGCCGATCGCTCACGACGGCTACGTGGACGTCGAGCTCGAGGACGGCACCATGTTCCGCGTGGAGATTGAGCGCGCGCACATGGAGGAGGACGCGGGCAAGAACACGCACATCGGTGGTGCGGACGGTCGCATCCAGGGCGCGGATCACTCGCTCGTGGACTACAACCGTGCGGGCGTGCCGCTCGTGGAGATCGTGACCCGTCCGATTCGTGGTGCCGGCGAGCGCGCGCCCGAGGTGGCCGCCGCCTACGTGCAGGCCCTGCGCGACATCTTCCGCGCCCTGGACGTGTCCGAGGCCCGCATGGAGCGCGGCAACGTGCGCGCCGACATCAACGTGTCGCTGCGCCCCACGCCCGAGTCTCCGCTGGGCACGCGCACCGAGACGAAGAACGTGAACTCCTTCCGCGGCATCGCCTCGGCCGTGCGCTACGAGATGCAGCGCCAGGCCCAGATCCTGGCCGAGGGCGGCACGATCCTGCAGGAGACCCGCCACTACCACGAGGAGGATGGCTCGACGTCGTCCGGCCGTGAGAAGTCGGATTCCGAGGACTACCGCTACTTCCCCGAGCCCGACCTGGTTCCGATCCGCCCGGATCGGGAGTGGGTCGAGGAGCTGCGCGCCTCGCTGCCCGAGCTGCCTGTCGCCAAGCGCCGCCGCCTGCGTACCGAGTGGGGGTACGCGGACATGGAGATGCGCGACGTCATCAACGCCGGCGCCCTCGAGCTCATCGAGGCCACGGTTGCCGCGGGCTGCGATCCCGCCTCCGCCCGCAAGTGGTGGATGGGCGAGATCTCGCGCCGCGCCAAGGAACGCGAGGTTTCCCTCGACGAGGCCGGGGTCAGCCCCGCTCAGGTCGCGCAGCTGCAGAGCCTCATCGATTCGGGTCGTATCAACGACAAGCTGGCACGCCAGGCTCTCGAGGGCGTCCTCGCGGGCGAAGGCGATCCGACGCAGGTCGTCGAGGCCCGAGGCCTCGAGGTCGTCTCCGACGACGGCGCGCTAACGGCGGCCGTCCAGGAGGCCCTGGACGCCAACCCCGACATCGTCGAGAAGATCAAGGGCGGCAAGGTCCAGGCGGCCGGCGCCCTCGTCGGCGCGGTCATGAAGGCCACCCGCGGGCAGGCTGACGCCGCCCGCGTGCGCGAGCTGATCATGGAGATGGTCGGCGCCTGAGGCTCATCCTGACGAACGCCACGGGGGCCGGGATCGATGTGATCCCGGCCCCCGTCGTCGTCTCCAGACTGCGCGCCCCTGCCTCGTGCGCGCTCTCCCGATAGTGCGCCCCGGCCTCGTCCCTGACCGTTCGCACGTGTCCACGTTGTGGCCTCCCCCTTCCGGGGGGAGCGGAAAGTTACCTAGGATGAGCGCTTGAGGACAGCCGGGCCGACTGTGGCCGGGCGCCCGACGAAAGGACAGACATGCGCACATCGCCGTCGTACACCGCCTCCTACCGTATCGAGGTGGATGAGAAGACGACTTCCATCGCGTCCATTGTTGACGCAGTCTCTTCGACTGGAGCGGAGATCAAGGGCCTCGACGTGGCCGACTCCGACCGCGGGCGCATCATCATCGACCTGACGTGCGACATGCGCGATTCTGAGCACCGCCGCGAGGTCCGCGATGTCATCGCCGCGCTGCCCGGCGTGATTGCCGATTCGGTCGCCGACCAGACCTTCATGAGCCACATCGGCGGCAAGGTGGAGATCCACTCCAAGGTGCCACTGCGTAACCGTGACGACCTCTCGCGCGCCTACACCCCCGGCGTGGCCCGCGTGTGTACCGCCATCCACGACATGCCCCAGAAGGCCCACCTGCTGACCATGAAGGCCAACACGGTCGCGGTCGTCTCCGACGGCACCGCGGTGCTCGGCCTGGGCGACATTGGCCCCGCGGCCGCCCTACCCGTCATGGAGGGCAAGGCCGTCCTGTTCAAGGAGTTCGGCGGCGTCGACGCGTGGCCGGTCGTCCTGGACACCAAGGACACCGAAGAGATCATCTCGATCGTCAAGGCCATCGCCCCCGCCTACGGCGGCATCAACCTGGAGGACATCTCCGCACCCCGCTGCTTCGAGATCGAAGAGCGCCTGCGCGCCGAGCTCGACATCCCCGTCTTCCACGACGACCAGCACGGCACCGCGATCGTGGTCCTTTCCGCGCTTATCAACGCGCTGAAGATCGTGAACAAGAAGATCGAAGACGTGCGCATCGTCGTCTCCGGCGTCGGCGCTGCTGGCAACGCGATCATCCGCCTGCTACTCGCCCAGGGCGCGCGCGACATCATCGGCTGTGGCCGCGACGGTGCGCTCTCTGGCGACGCCACCGAGGGCATGCACCCCTCCCGAAAGGCGCTGGCCGAGGCGACGAACCCCCGCCACGTCCACGGCTCCCTCAAGGAGGTCCTCAAGGGTGCCGACGTCTTCATCGGCGTCTCCTCCGGCAACATCCTCGACCCTGCCGACATCGAAACCATGGCTGACGATGCCATCGTCTTCGCGCTGGCCAACCCCACGCCTGAGGTTGACCCGATCGGTGCCGGAAAGTACGCCGCCGTCGTCGCGACGGGCCGCAGCGACTACCCGAACCAGATCAACAACGTTCTGGCCTTCCCGGGTCTGTTCCGCGGCCTCCTGGACGCCAAGGTCAAGGAGATTACGACCGAGGTTCTGCGCGTCGCCGCTGTGGCTATCGCGTCCGTGATCTCCGAGGACGAGCTCTCGCCCTCCTACATCATCCCCGGCGCCTTCGATAAGCGGGTTGCCCCCGCCGTGTCCAAGGCCGTGCGTCGCGCCGTGCGCGACCTTCCGACCGTGGATATCCCCGTACAGCCCGACATGGATGTGAACTGAGAGTCATTTCGGCTGTTTGGCGGGCCCGACCGCGCTGATGATGCGCGGTCGGGCCCGCCTTTTCGTTGACTCTGTGCGCCCACGCAAACTGAAGTGACCCGGACTTTTCGTTGTGTTTGTGGGGTTTGTGGGTGTGTGTTGGGGGTCACGGTGTTTTGGTTTGACTTTGGGTGTGGGGGTGAGTAGATTATTCACCTGTCGCCGCGGGCTTGTTTGTGGGTTTGTGGTGGTGGTTCACTGCTTTGGTGGCTGGGTTTTTGGCTTGGTTGTCTGGGGTGTGTGGGTGTTGTTTGTGAACTCGATAGTGTGTTTGTTTGTTTTTTATGCCTGTTTTTTGTTTTTGAGTGTTTTTGGTTGGGATTGCTGGCCGGGCTGTTTTTGTTTGGTTGGTTTTTCTGGGCTTTAACGTTTTTGTTTTTGTTCGGAGAGTTTGATCCTGGCTCAGGACGAACGCTGGCGGCGTGCTTAACACATGCAAGTCGAACGCTGAAGCTCAGCTTGCTGGGTGGATGAGTGGCGAACGGGTGAGTAACACGTGAGTAACCTGCCCTCTTCTTTGGGATAACGCCCGGAAACGGGTGCTAATACTGGATATTCACTGATCTTCGCATGGGGGTTGGTGGAAAGGTTTTTTCTGGTGGGGGATGGGCTCGCGGCCTATCAGCTTGTTGGTGGGGTGATGGCCTACCAAGGCTTTGACGGGTAGCCGGCCTGAGAGGGTGACCGGTCACATTGGGACTGAGATACGGCCCAGACTCCTACGGGAGGCAGCAGTGGGGAATATTGCACAATGGGCGAAAGCCTGATGCAGCGACGCCGCGTGAGGGATGGAGGCCTTCGGGTTGTAAACCTCTTTCGCTCATGGTCAAGCCGCAGCTTTGGGTTGTGGTGAGGGTAGTGGGTAAAGAAGCGCCGGCTAACTACGTGCCAGCAGCCGCGGTAATACGTAGGGCGCGAGCGTTGTCCGGAATTATTGGGCGTAAAGGGCTTGTAGGCGGTTGGTCGCGTCTGCCGTGAAATTCTCTGGCTTAACTGGGGGCGTGCGGTGGGTACGGGCTGACTTGAGTGCGGTAGGGGAGACTGGAACTCCTGGTGTAGCGGTGGAATGCGCAGATATCAGGAAGAACACCGGTGGCGAAGGCGGGTCTCTGGGCCGTTACTGACGCTGAGGAGCGAAAGCGTGGGGAGCGAACAGGATTAGATACCCTGGTAGTCCACGCTGTAAACGTTGGGCACTAGGTGTGGGGGCCACCCGTGGTTTCTGCGCCGTAGCTAACGCTTTAAGTGCCCCGCCTGGGGAGTACGGCCGCAAGGCTAAAACTCAAAGGAATTGACGGGGGCCCGCACAAGCGGCGGAGCATGCGGATTAATTCGATGCAACGCGAAGAACCTTACCAAGGCTTGACATGCACGGCGGCACTGCAGAGATGTGGTGGCATTTAGTTGGTCGTGTGCAGGTGGTGCATGGTTGTCGTCAGCTCGTGTCGTGAGATGTTGGGTTAAGTCCCGCAACGAGCGCAACCCTTGCCCCTATGTTGCCAGCACGTGATGGTGGGGACTCGTGGGGGACTGCCGGGGTTAACTCGGAGGAAGGTGGGGATGACGTCAAATCATCATGCCCCTTATGTCTTGGGCTTCACGCATGCTACAATGGTTGGTACAGAGGGTTGCGATACTGTGAGGTGGAGCGAATCCCTTAAAGCCAGTCTCAGTTCGGATTGGGGTCTGCAACTCGACCCCATGAAGGTGGAGTCGCTAGTAATCGCAGATCAGCAACGCTGCGGTGAATACGTTCTCGGGCCTTGTACACACCGCCCGTCACGTCACGAAAGTTGGTAACACCCGAAGCCCATGGCCTAACCGTTTTTGCGGGGGGAGTGGTCGAAGGTGGGATTGGCGATTGGGACGAAGTCGTAACAAGGTAGCCGTACCGGAAGGTGCGGCTGGATCACCTCCTTTCTAGGGAGCCCAGTTTTGTGGGGAGCGAGCGCGCATTGGCCTGTGTGGTTGGTGTGTGTCTTGTTTTCTTGTGCCTGCATGTGTTCATCACCTATTGGTGGGTGGTGGGTGTGGGTGCGCATTTGGGTTGGGCATAAAAGGTTTTATTGCGGACAAGCACACTGTCGGGTTCACGTTCAACACCGTGTGAGCGTCTGCCGCCTGTTGTGGGTGGTGGTTGCCCGCACAGCCAGCCGGGTTTACTGGTGTGGGTTGTGTGTGGTGGGTTGTTTGTGATTTGTATAGTGGTTGCGAGCATATTTGTTCTGTACTGTTTTTTTGTGTTTTGTTTAGTTTTTATTGGGCATTCGGTGGATGCCTTGGCATCAAGAGCTGATGAAGGACGTTGCGGCCTGCGATATGCCTCGGGGAGCTGGCGAGCGAGCGTTATTATCCGAGGGTGTCCGAATGGGGGAACCTAACCTGGGTTGTGCTGGGTTACCATCATCTGAACGTGTATAGGGTGGTGGGGGGAACGCGGGGAAGTGAAACATCTCAGTACCCGCAGGAAAAGATATTCCGTGAGTAGTGGCGAGCGAAAGCGGAGGAGGCTAAACCAGATGCGTGCCAGAGGCGGCGGCCGTTGCGTGTTTGGTGTTGTGGGGCCATATTGGATCCTTCTGCCGGGGGATCGCACCACTTGTTGTTGGGAGTTGAACAGTCTGGGAAGTCTGACCGTAGAGCGTGAGAGTCGTGTAGACGGACCGGTGGCGTGTGGTGTGGGTGTGGTGCCCGAGTAGCGCGGGACTCGTGAAATCTCGTGTGAATCTGCCAAGACCACTTGGTAAGCCTAAATACTACTTGATGACCGATAGTGCATAGTACCGTGAGGGAATGGTGAAAAAAGTACCCCGGGAGGGAGTGAAATAGTACCTGAAACCGTGTGCCTGTAAGCCGTCAGAGCCTTGTGGGGTGATGGCGTGCCTTTTGAAGAATGAGCCTGCGAGTTAGTGATACGTGGCGTGCTTAACCCGTGTGGGGTATGCGTAGCGAAAGCGAGTCTGAAAGATGGCGTTTGTCGCGTGTTCTAGACCCGAAGCGGGGTGATCTACCCATGGTCAGGTTGAAGCAGAGGTAAGACTGTGTGGAGGACCGAACCCACCAGGGTTGAAAACCTGGGGGATGAACTGTGGGTAGGGGTGAAAGGCCAATCAAACTCCGTGATAGCTGGTTCTCCCCGAAATGCATTTAGGTGCAGCGTCGCGTGGTCCCTGGTGGAGGTAGAGCTACTGGATGGCCGATGGGCCCTGTGGGTTACTGACGTCAGCCAAACTCCGAATGCCATTAGGTGTAGCGCGGCAGTGAGACTGCGGGGGATAAGCTTCGTAGTCGAGAGGGGAAACAGCCCAGATCATCAGCTAAGGCCCCTAAGCGTGCGCTAAGTGGGAAAGGATGTGGAGTCGCGGTGACAACCAGGAGGTTGGCTTAGAAGCAGCCATCCTTGAAAGAGTGCGTAATAGCTCACTGGTCAAGTGGTTCTGCGCCGACAATGTAGCGGGGCTCAAGCGTACCGCCGAAGCTGTGGCAACAACACGCAATGCTGGCACCAGGAACTGGATGTCGGTGTGTTGTTGGGTAGGGGAGCGTCCTGCACGAGGTGAAGCCTGGAGGGAACTTCTGGTGGATTGTGTGGGAGTGAGAATGCAGGCATGAGTAACGAATCTGCGGTGAGAATCCGCAGCGCCGATTGACTAAGGGTTCCAGGGCTAGGTTTATCCGCCCTGGGTTAGTCGGGTCCTAAGGCGAGGCCGACAGGCGTAGTCGATGGACAACCAGTTGATATTCTGGTACCGCGTTATGACCGCCCATGCTGAAGTCATTGTGCTAACCAATTTGCTCACGCCCCCACATGACCTTCGGGTCGCGTGGTGTGTGTGGGTCTTGGGGCCCCGGTGATTGTAGGCAAGCGTGTTAACAGGGGTGACGCAGACAGGTAGCTGCAGTGCGCCGATGGTTGTGCGTATTTAAGGTTGTGGCCCGTCTCCCAGGCAAATCCGGGGGACAGATGGGTGAGAACTGATGAGGGACACACGCGTGTGTGGACTTGTGGTGATCCTAAGCTGCCGAGAAAAGCCTCGACGTGAGGGCATGACGCGCCCGTACCCTAAACCGACTCAGGTGGTCAGGTAGAGTATACCGAGGCGTTCGAGTGAATCGTGGTTAAGGAACTCGGCAAAATTCCTCCGTAACTTCGGGATAAGGAGGACCCCGTGACTTGCTCCCGCCGTGCGTGGGTGTTGGGTTGTGGGGTCGCAGAGAATAGGGAGAAGCGACTGTTTATCAAAAACACAGGTGCGTGCGAAGCCGTAAGGCGATGTATACGCACTGACGCCTGCCCGGTGCTGGAAGGTTAAGAGGAACCGTCAACACCCCTTTGGGGTGTGAAGCGGTGAATTTAAGCCCCAGTAAACGGCGGTGGTAACTATAACCATCCTAAGGTAGCGAAATTCCTTGTCGGGTAAGTTCCGACCTGCACGAATGGCGTAACGACTTCTCCGCTGTCTCAACCGCGAACTCGGTGAAATTGCAGTACGAGTAAAGATGCTCGTTTCGCGCAGAAGGACGGAAAGACCCCGGGACCTTTACTATAGCTTGGTATTGGTGTTCGCTTGGACTTGTGTAGGATAGGTGGGAGACTGTGAAGCTGCCGCGCCAGCGGTGGTGGAGTCGTCGTTGAAATACCATTCTGGTTCAAGCGGTCACCTCAACCTTGGCCCGTGATCCGGGTTGGGGACAGTGCCTGGTGGGTAGTTTAACTGGGGCGGTTGCCTCCTAAAATGTAACGGAGGCGCTCAAAGGTTCCCTCAGCCTGGTTGGTAATCAGGTGGCGAGTGCAAGTGTACAAGGGAGCTTGACTGTGAGACCGACGGGTCGAGCAGGTGCAAAGCAGGAACTAGTGATCCGGCCATGGCACGTGGGTGCGTGGTCGCTCAACGGATAAAAGGTACCCCGGGGATAACAGGCTGATCTTGCCCAAGAGTCCATATCGACGGCATGGTTTGGCACCTCGATGTCGGCTCGTCGCATCCTGGGGCTGGAGTTGGTCCCAAGGGTTGGGCTGTTCGCCCATTAAAGCGGTACGCGAGCTGGGTTCAGAACGTCGTGAGACAGTTCGGTCCCTATCCTCTGTGCGCGCAGGAAATTTGAGAAGGGCCGTCCCTAGTACGAGAGGACCGGGATGGACGAACCTCTGGTGTGCCAGTTGTACCGCCAGGTGCATGGCTGGTTGGCTACGTTCGGAAGGGATAACCGCTGAAAGCATCTAAGCGGGAAGCCTGCTTCAAGATGAGATTTCCACGCCCCCCCGTGGGGTGAGAGGCCCCCGCCAGACTAGCGGGTTGATAGGCCAGAGGTGGAAGCACAGCAATGTGCTCGTGAGCCGACTGGTACTAATGGGCCAACACTAAACAACAACCCAACACAACGGGTGAACAACAAAACAGCGAACAAAACAGCCGCAACCACTATACAAACCACGATCAACCCACACCCCCACCAACAACAACAGCGTGGGGAGACAGTGTTGAACACCCAAATCTTGTGGTGGTCATAGCACCGGGGAAACGCCCAGCCTCCATTCCGAACCTGGAAGCTAAGCCCGGCAGCGCCAATGGTACTGCAACCGCCAGGTTGTGGGAGAGTAGGACACCGCCACAACACACGTACGAAGCGGCCGGAGACCTCACGTCTCCGGCCGCTTCTGCGTTTAGTGCCGACAGCTCGCTCTTTGCAAACCTTGCCGGCACGGGCATGCGGTATCGTGCGAGCAGTGGTCGCAATCCGACTGTAGCGTGTGTCCACCAGATGAAAAATCGCACGTCACGGACCAACGTCGCCCGCGTATCGCTGTATCGCATGCGATGCTATATCCATGGTCACTTCTGCACATCCGCACGGGCCTCACCACCACGGTGGCAAAGACGAGGTTCTCGCTCAACGTATGGCGGCGCACGACCGCCTTGCCCATCAATCTCAGGTAGTTCTCCGGCTCGGCCAGATGCTTCTGTCGTTTGGCGCGAGCGCGTATCGCGTCAAGAAGTCAATGGCTGATCTCGCACGCGCAGTCGGCATTTCTGAGCACCGAGCACAGGTCACGTATACGGAGATTATCGCGACCGCGTATGCGAACGGAACTTTCCGCACGGAGCTCGCCGAGCAGCGCCTCATGGGCGTGAACGCTGACAAGATCGACCGCATCAACAACTACGTGGCATCCCTGCACGGCAAGTCCGTGCGAGTCGAGGATGTGTCGGACGAGCTGGACAAGATCGCGAAGGTTCCCGGCCTCTACGACTGGTTCTCCAACGCGCTTGCCTCCGGCCTCGCCTGTGCGGCCTTCGCATTCCTCAACGGTCGGGGATGGGTCGAGTGCTCTGCCGTCGCCGTCGCCTCGTTCTTCGGGCAGGCACTGCGCCGCCAGATGCTGATCCGCCACATGAACCACTTCGGCGTGTGGATGGCGTGTGGTGCTCTCGCAGCAATGATCTACATTCTGCTGGTTGCTCCCGCTCAGCATTTCCTCGGCATCGAGTCGACGCATCAGGCCGGCTTTATTTCCGCGCTGCTCGTTCCTGGTCCCCGGCTTCCCGCTGGTGACTGGGCCTGATCGATTTGGTGCGACAAGACTTCCAAGGCGGCATCGGCCGCCTCGTCTACGTCACGATGCTCGTCATGTCGGCCGGCGTGGCTGTCTGGGCAATCTCGGCTGTCTTTGGGTGGTCGGTGACGCCCGAGTACGGTGTTCGCTCGTTCCCATGGCTGCACTACCTCCTGCGCTTCCTCGCGAGCTTTCGTTGCCGCATACGGGTTTGCGATGCTCTTTCAACTCACCGCAACGCGTGTGCGCGACGGCCGCCCTCATCGGTGCCGTTATCAACACCGCTCGCATCGGCCTGCATCTGGAACTCGGAGTTCCCGCTCCGGCTGCCGTTGGCCTCGCCGCTCTCGCCGCCGGCCTTCTCGCAGTCTTCGTGGCCCGCAGGACGCGCTTTTCGCGTGTGACCCTGTCCGTCCCCGCTGTCGTCATCATGATCCCCGGTGTGCCGCTCTATCGTGCTCTGACCTACCTGAACAACCAGCAGATCGACGATGCGCTCGCAGCGCTCTTCACGGTCATGTTCACGATCGTGGCGATCGGCATGGGCCTGGCGCTCTCCCGTATGCTGACGGACAAGAACTGGCTCGTCGAAGAAGAAGAACGAGTCCCCAACCTGTGGGAGTACGAGGAGGAGAACGCATGAAGTTCGAGATCGAAGCGGGCCTGAAGCCGCCGTCATTCGAGATTGAGTACGAGATCGACCGCGACGAGATCCGCGCCGTCGGACGCAACATCGCCATCGTGTGCGTGGCGGCAGTGACTGCACGAGTTCTCGTCGCGCTGATTTCGCGCTGACGCTCATTCATCGACGAGGCCGTGGCCGGGAAACCGGTCGCGGCCTCGTTTGTGCGTAGGCCGAGTTGGCAGGCATAGAGGGTGATGACAACGTACTGAGCAAGCGTCGCCCTTGTGGAGGGCACCGCAGGGCCTGCGGGGCCTGGCCGGGCTTCGAGGCGACGCGCCGAGCGCAGCTCGTGGCGCGGGCGACGAGCGGGCGGGCAGGCCATGCGGTGCCCGGAACAAAGGCGACGCCGCGAGGATTGATCAGGTGAGTGCGGCAGTCAGGCTCTGCATCCTGGCTACCAGGCCCCGCCACCGCCCACGGGCACCGCAGGCCGGGCGCTGCAAGCCGTGACAGTGCCTCTCGCAGGCGGCGCTGAGTGCTCGTGACGGGCTCGGGAGAGGGCGAGAGGGCATACGAATGGGGCCGACCCGAAAGGGCCGGCCCCATTGTTGTCCCAGGATCGAACCCGCGGGAGAGGTTGCCGCTACATGCCGCCCAGGATCGTGGCGACGATGATCTTGCCGACCATGGCGACCGGGTAGACCAGCGCGTAGCCGAGCGACACGCGAGGATCGGCGTTGGTACGGCCGTTCGCGAAGGCGAGGACGGCGGGCTGCGTCTGAGCGCCGCCGAGCAGACCGGCGAGCTTCGTGCCGCCCATCTTGAAGACCCAGCGCATCGTGCAGTACAGGCCGACCGCCATAATCGACGTCATGACGACGCCCAGGGCGAAGATGCGGATCCAGTCGCCCGACGTGAAGGCCTCGAGGATCTGGCCGCCTGCCTTGGCACCCGCCTGCGCGAGGAAGATCAGCAGGCCGAGCTCGGCCATCACCTGGCAGGTCGTGAAGGGCAGAGCCGTCGCGATGGGGCCGATGCGGCCGATGCGGCCGAAGATGAGGCCCACGATGAGCGTGCCGGCGGCGGAACCGATCGAGAAGTACTCGCCGGAGGGGGTCAGGATCGGCAGCTCGCCGATCGCGATGCCCAGCGCCATGCCGATGCCCAGGGCGATCGGGTTGAGGTCCGTGAGGCCTCGGGACGAGTCGCCGAAGAACTTCGTGATCTCAGCCATCTTGGACGTGGGGGCGACGACGCGCACGCGGTCACCCTGCTGGAGGACGAGGCCCGGCTCAGCGACCATGTCGACGTCGCCGCGGCGCACGCGCGAGATCGTCGCGGAGAACTCCTTGGCGAGGCCGAGCGAGGCGACCGTGCGGCCCGGCGACCTTCGGGTTGGAGATCGTCACGCGGCGGAAGTCCAGGTAGGAGCGGTCCTGCATGAGGGAGTGAGAGGACGCGTGGCCCAGCTCGGTGGCTGCGCGAGCGACGAGCTCGCGGGGACCGACGACCGTCACGAGGTCACCAGGATCCAGGGTGTCGGACATCTGGGGACGGGTGATCGGGCCGGTCTCGCCGCGGCGCAGACGGGAGAAGGAGACCTTCTCGCCGAGCTTCTCGTAGATGTCGCCGACGAAGGGGTGGTCGTCGCGCTCGACGCGGATCGTGCGGTTCGACAGGGGAGAGGGGGCATCCTTATCGTTGCGGCCGTAGTGCAGTGCGGCCATCGAAGCGGCAAGCATGCCGATGACGCCGAAGAGGTAGGCGATCGAGTAGCCGACCGTCGCACGTGCAGGATCGCCGGAGGCCTCGCCGGCGGCGGCCAGAGCGGGTGTGTTCGTCACCGAACCCGCGAAGGTACCGGCGATGAGCGGAACGTCCATACCCATGGCCTTACCGACGTAGAGGCCGACGGTGGCGGTGATGCCGTAGAGGGCAACCATCGCCAGAATCGGGCCGACGGCGGTCTTCAGGTTGTGGAAGAACGACGCACCCGAGTTGATGCCGATCGCGAACGTGAAGAGCGTCAGGCCGAGAGTGCCCAGCTGGGGGGTGACTCGCAGCTCGATGTCGTAGGACTGCGCCCACGCAGCCAACGCGATGGCAAAGAAGAGAACGGCGGCGGCGCCGAGGCTAATGCCCTTGATTTTCACATGGCCGAACGCCATGCCTATACCGATGAGAAGGAAGAGGAACAGAACTGGCTGTTCGCTCAGAATCTCGAACACCTGATGCACGATGAAATCTCCGTGTTGTGGATTGTGATATGAGGTATGTATCAATTAAAGCAGCAATACGTGCTGTGTATCTCAGTCCATCGTCCTAGATGGCGATCAGAGCCCAAAGGTCCGCACAATGAGATGAAGAAGAGCGCAGCGCTCAGGGAGAGATACGGTAAAGGCATGCTCAACGTTCGCGGAATTGGAATCCTCGCCCTGGTCATCGTACCCGGGCGTGCGATGCCTGCCGTGTAACGTGAGGATGGATCGCACGCCGAATTCCCCGCATCCGCGCGATCTGCCGGATCTGACGGGGTTTTTTCTTTGAGACGGTCCCAACGATTGAGAGGACGAATGGTGAGCGACACCGCCAACACCACCCGCATGACCGGAGCCGAGGCTATCGTGGCCAGCCTCGAGGCCCTGGGCGTTACCGACGTGTTCGGTATGCCCGGCGGCGCAATTCTGCCGACCTACGACCCGCTGCTGGCGTCGACGTCCATCCGCCACATTCTTGTCCGTCACGAGCAGGGCGCGGGCCACGCCGCCGAAGGCTACGCCCTGGCCACCGGTAAGGTCGGCTGCGCGATCGTGACGTCCGGCCCCGGCGCCACCAACGTGCTGACGGCCCTGGGCGACGCCTGCATGGACTCGGTCCCGATCGTCGTGATCTCCGGCCAGGTCGGCGCATCCCTGATCGGCAGCGACGCCTTCCAGGAAGCCGACGTCGTGGGCGCGTCGATGCCCATCACCAAGCACTCCTTCCTCGTCACGGATCCCGCGGAGATCCCCGCGCGCCTGGCCGAGGCCTTCCACCTCGCGGGCACCGGCCGCCCCGGCCCGGTCCTCGTGGACATCACCAAGTCCGCGCAGGTCGCCGAGATGGACTTCTCCTGGCCTCCCGCCATCGACCTGCCCGGCTACCGCGTCGCGGACAAGCCGAACATGAAGCAGGTGCGCGCGGCTGCCCGCGCGATCGCCGACGCCCAGGCCCCCGTGCTCTACGTGGGCGGCGGCATCGTGCGCTCCGGCTCCACCGACGCCCTCGCCGACCTCGTCGAGGTCACGAACGCCCCCGTCGTCACCACGCTGACCGCCCGCGGCGCGTTCCCCGACTCCGATCGCCACAACCTCGGCATGCCCGGCATGCACGGCACCGTGGCGGCCGTCGGCGCCCTCCAGCGCGCCGACCTGATCGTGGCCCTCGGCGCCCGCTTCGACGACCGCGTGACGGGCCGCCTCGACTCCTTCGCGCCCCGCGCCACCGTCGTGCACATCGACATCGACGCCGCGGAGATCTCGAAGAACCGCCACGCCGACATCCCGATCGTCGCCGACCTGGCGACCGCCCTGCCGATCCTCACCGAGGAAATCGCCCAGGCCTCGTCGGAAAACAAGGCGGACATCTCCGGATGGTGGCGCTACCTCGACCGCCTGCGTACCAAGTACCCGATCGGATGGGCCGAGCCCGAAGACGGCATGATGGCGCCCCAGGAAGTCATCAAGAAGCTCTCCGACAAGGTCGGCCCCGAGGCGATCTACGTGACGGGCGTGGGCCAGCACCAGATGTGGGCCGCCCAGTTCATCACGCTGGACAACCCGCGCAGCTTCATCTCCTCGTCCGGCTCCGGCACCATGGGCTACTGCATCCCCGCAGCCATGGGCGCCCAGGTCGCTGCCCCCGACAAGGTCGTGTGGGCGATCGACGGCGACGGCTCCTTCCAGATGACCAACCAGGAACTGGCCACCTGCACGATCAACAACATCCCGATCAAGGTCGCCCTCATCAACAACTCGGTGCTGGGCATGGTCCGCCAGTGGCAGTCCCTGTTCTTCGGCAAGCGCTACTCGAACACGACGCTCAACCCCGTCGAGGGCGAGCAGATCCCCAACTTCGAGATGCTCGCGCAGGCCTACGGCATGGCCGCGCGCACCGTTCGCTCCATCGACGAGGTCGACGAGGCCATCGAATGGGCCATGTCGATCAACGATCGCCCCGTTCTCATTGACTTCCGCGTCTCCAAGGACTCGATGGTCTGGCCGATGGTCGCCGCGGGCGTGTCCAACGATGAGATTCGTTACGCCAAGGGCATGGCGCCCGACTGGGAGGTGGAAGACTGATGACGAATCGTCACACTCTGGCCGTGTTGGTCGAAAACAAGCCCGGCGTGCTCACTCGCGTCGCCGCGCTTTTCGCCCGCCGCGCCTTTAATATCAAGTCGCTGACCGTGGAGAGACCGAACACCCCGGAGATCTCTCGCATGACCATCATCGTGGACGCAGACTCCGCGCCCATCGAGCAGGTGGTCAAGCAGCTCAACAAGCTCATCAACGTCCTCAAGGTCGTCGAGCTTGAACCCGAAGACTCCGTCGAACGGCGTCTGCTCATGATGAAGGTCCAGGCTGACGAGACCCGTCGCACCTCGGTCCTGCAGATCGTGGACCTGTTCCGCGCACACGTCGTCGACGTGCAACCCGAGTCGGTCGTTATCGAATCGATCGGCTCCCTATCCAAGCTGGAGGCGCTGCTGCGGGCCCTGGAGCCCTACGGCGTCACCGAACTCGTCCAGTCGGGCGCCGTGGCTATCGGCCGCGGGTCGCGCTCGATCACGGATCAACTGAAGGAGAAATGAAAATGGCAGAAATCATCTACGACGACGGCGCAGACCTGTCGCTGATCCAGTCCAAGAAGGTTGCCATCATTGGTTACGGTTCGCAGGGTCACGCGCACGCGCTGAACCTGAAGGATTCCGGAGTTGACGTGGTCGTCGGCCTGCGCCCCGGTTCCTCCTCCTGGGCCAAGGCTGAGGCCGCCGGCCTCGAGGTCAAGGACGTGGCCGAGGCCGTCGCCGAGGGCGACGTCGTCTCGCTGCTGCTGCCCGACCAGGTCCAGCGCTACGTGTACGCCGAGCAGGTTGCCCCCAACCTGAAGGAAGGCGCCGCCCTTCTCTTCGCGCACGGCTTCAACATCCGTTACGGCTACATCGAGGTCCCCGAGGGCCACGACGTCGTCATGGTCGCCCCCAAGGGCCCCGGCCACAAGGTCCGCGAGACCTACACCCAGGGCAAGGGCACCCCGGACGTCGTCGCCGTTGAGGTGGACGCCTCCGGCCAGGCCTGGGACCTCGTCTGTCCTACGCGAAGGCCATCGGCGGCACCCGCGCCGGCGTCATCAAGACGACCTTCACCGAAGAGACCGAGACCGACCTGTTCGGCGAGCAGGCTGTCCTGTGTGGCGGCGTCTCCCACCTGATCCAGGCCGGCTTCGAGACCCTGGTCGAGGCTGGCTACCAGCCCGAGATCGCCTACTTCGAGGTCTGCCACGAGATGAAGCTGATCGTCGACCTCATCAACGAGGGCGGCATCACCAAGCAGCGTTGGTCCTGCTCCGACACCGCTGAGTACGGCGACTACGTCTCCGGCCCGCGCGTCATCAACGAGTCCTCCAAGGAGGCCATGAAGGCTGTTCTGGCCGACATCCAGGACGGCACCTTCGCCCGCAAGTTCATCGCCGATCAGGATAACGGCGCCCTCGAGTTCAAGGCGCTGCGCGCCGAGGAAGAGGCCCACCCGATCGAGAAGACCGGCCAGAAGCTGCGCAAGGCCTTCGGCTGGACCGACTCCGACGAGGACTACACCGAGGGCAGCGCCGCGCGCTGATCTCGAGCTCCGTTTCGGATACTCAAGCCCCGGCCTCGTTCCTCTCATGGGACGAGGCCGGGGCTGGTCTACGTTTGTCTGCCGCCAGCCAGAGGCGGCGCTCGGAGTTTGGCCTCTGTGGATGCGCCAAGACGGACCGAGGGGCCCTCGGTGCTGACGGGCACGCGTGCGCCGCTTGTCGAGCTCGAGCGAGGGCAACAATGTGGAGCTTGTAGCGTCGGGTGTCAGTGCTCGCGATCGCGCGCGGTCCCATCGTTGTCCCAAGCCAATCTTTCTTCGTGCTGGAAAACTGTGTCGGGTGTACGTTCGAGCTCTGTCACTCGGTCAGAGAGATGGGGTCTGACTCGATTGGCGAGCATGGTTTGTTGGCCGGAAACGCGCATCTATCATGCCTTAGGCAGAGAGTGTGACACCTGAAGCTGTCCGGTGCGTTGGGATGGTGCTAGTGGCTCCGTTTCTGGAGTGAAGCTGGCTGAGCAAGCGGGTGTGACAGTTGTTCGTCGTCCTATGGTTTTGCGTGTCCATGGGCGTCTGATGAAAGCTGCATACATGTCGTATAACTGGTTGGTCAGCATCTAAATTTGTATGATGAATCTCGTGGATAGTGAGATCATGACTCACTCGACCGCAGATTGACAACCCACATCGGAAGGACCAACGATGACCCTCCGCCACTACGGGCGCGCCCTCGCGGCTGCCTCGGGAGCAGCGCTGCTATGCGCGACTCTCGGTTCCCGCGTTTCGCGACGCCCACCAGTGACACTGACGCCGCTGCTCCCACGGTGGTCGGCCTCGGCAACCGACGAAGAATCGGCCCCCGATCACCGTCACCGTCACGCGCACCGACTCCCACGGAGACAAGGTGATGAGGGCGACCTCATCACCGTCACCTTCACCTACACCAACAACACTGACAGTGCGCTCACCGTCTTCCCGGTGGACTCGAACCTATCCGGCGTTCTCACCACCGGTGCTCCGAACTGCCGCTGGCACAACCTGGCCGCGCACACGACCAAGCAGTGCACGACCGCGACCCACACCGTGACCGCAGCACGACGTAGCAGCCGGTAGCTTTCACCCCCGATGACCACGTGGGCAGCCACCCGTGACCGCAACGGCACCGACGTCATCGCCGGTGGCATTACCGCCAACGCCGACCCGGTGACCGTCGTCCCAGGGCGATCGTCCCCCGGCCCCGGACCCGCTCGAGACCCCGCAGGACTACGCGATCGGCGACAAGGTCCGCCTCGCGTCCCCGGCCTCGCCGGCTTCACCTGCCACCGCATCCCCGCTCTGACCACCGCCAACAACGGCTGGATCATCGCCTCGTGGGACGGTCGCCCCGAACACCTGCCAGGACGCGCCCTCAGGCCAACTCCATCGTCTACCGCATCTCCAAGGATGGCGGTAAGTCCTGGACCCCGATCAAGACCGCCCTCGCCGGCACCCCCGGCGCCCAGAAGATCGGCTACTCCGATCCCTCCTTCGTCGTGGACCGCACCACCGGAACGATCTTCCTGTTCTCGGTCAAGTCCTACGACGCCGGCCTCTTCCAGTCCCAGCTGGGCACCGATCCTGCGGCGCGTAACATCCTGCATGCCCACGTCGTCGAGTCCCACGACAACGGCGAGACCTGGGTGAACCCGCGCACCATCACCGACCAGGTGACCGCCGGATACGAGGGCAAGTGGTTCACCCGCTTCGCCTCCTCCGGTGAAGGCATCCAGCTGCGCTACGGCGCCCACGCCGGCCGCCTCATCCAGCAGTACGCCGTCGCCAACTCCGGAACGACCTCGCTCATGGCCGTCTCCGTCTACTCCGACGACCACGGCCAGACCTGGAAGCCCGGCGCACCCACCGAGGGCAGCGCCGACGAGAACAAGGTCGTCGAGCTCTCCGACGGTCGCCTGCTGCTCAACTCGCGCACGCAGGGCACCGCCGGCCAGCGCCTCGAAGCCATCTCCTACGACGGCGGTCAGACCTGGGGCCCCTTCCGCCACAACTGGGATCTGACGGACCCGCGTAACAACGCCTCCATCGTGCGCGCCTACCCGGATGCCCCCGAGGGCTCCGCGCGCGCTCGCGTCCTGCTCTTCTCGAACGCTGACTCCTCCAGCGCCCGCGCCAACGGCACCATCCGCGTCTCCTACGACGACGGCTTCACCTGGAACGATGGCAAGGTCTTCGAGAGTGGCGAGATGGCCTACTCGACGCTGCACCCCCTCGGTGACGGTACCTGGGGCCTGCTGTACGAGTCAGGCGGCTACAAGAACATCGAGTTCATACGCCTGGACGCCGCCTACCTCGGCCTGACCGACCCCGGCGAGGATCCTGCTCCGGAGCCGCAGCCGACCCCGGACCCGACTCCGGAGCCGCAGCCCGCCCCGGAACCGAACCCGACGGCCACTCCCGCCCACTGGGTCAACACCGGTTCGGGTTGGAAGTGGCAGCTGGAAGACTCCAGCTACGTGATGAACCAGACGATCGTCATTGGCGAGGCCACCTACCGCTTCGGCGCAGATGGCATGATGGTCACCGGCTGGGATAACCAGGGCGGCGTGTGGAGCTACTACAACGCCTACGGTGCCCGCGTGAGCGGCTGGGTCACGGACGCCGGTAGCTGGTACTACCTCGATCCTGCGACCGGCGCGATGGCCACCGGCTGGACCCAGATCGACGGCACCTGGTACCTCTTCTCCGCCTCCGGCGCGATGCTCACCGGCTGGCAGCACGCCGGCAGCTGGTACTACCTGGCCCCCTCGGGTGCCATGCTCACCGGTTGGCAGCAGCTCGGCTCCGCCTGGTACTACTTCGCCGGCGACGGCCACATGGTCACCGGCTGGCAGATGATTGACGGCCGCTGGTACTACTTCGCGCCGTCGGGTGCGTGGATCTGATCCATATCTATCGCGGCCGGGGCCGGGGGAGCGTGAGTGCCCTCCCGGCCCCGGCCTCGTCTATGGGGGACGTCACGGCCCAAAGAGACCACGGGTTGGACCCGTGCGGACGCGCGGCACAGACGCGGGGGAAGATGGAGTCATGACACTGAACATCGCAGTAATCCCCGGAGACGGCATCGGCAAGGAAATCGTCCCCGAAGGCCTGAAGGTCCTGGACCGCGTCCTGGCGGACAAGGGCATCGACTACTCCACCACCCACTTCAACCTGGGTGCCGAGCGCTGGCACGCCACCGGCGACACCCTGACCGACGAGGACCTTGAAGCGATCAAGCGCCACGATGTCATCCTTCTGGGTGCGGTCGGCGATCCCTCCGTTCCCTCGGGAGTCCTCGAGCGCGGACTGCTCCTCAAGCTGCGTTTCGCCCTCGATCACTACGTGAACCTGCGCCCCTCGAAGTACTACGAGGGCGTGCCCAGCCCCCTGGCCAACCCCGGCGACATCGACTTCGTCGTCGTTCGCGAAGGCACCGAGGGCCTCTACTGCGGCAACGGTGGCGCCGTGCGCGTGGGCACCCCGCATGAGATCGCGACCGAGGTCAGCGTCAACACCGCCTACGGCGTCGAGCGTGTCGTGCGCTACGCCTTTGAGGCGGCCGCCTCGCGCAAGAAGCACCTCACCCTCGTCCACAAGCACAACGTCCTGGTCAACGCCGGGACACATGTGGCGCCGCATCGTCGACGAGGTCGGGGAGGAGTTCCCCGACGTGACCGTTGACTACTGCCACATCGATGCCGCCACCATCTACATGGTCACCGACCCGGGCCGCTTTGATGTCATCGTCACCGACAACCTGTTCGGCGACATCCTCACCGACGAGGCCGGGGCAGTCACCGGCGGCATTGGCCTGAGTGCGTCGGGTAACCTGAATCCCTCGCGCGAGTACCCCTCCATGTTCGAGCCCGTGCACGGTTCAGCCCCCGACATCGCCGGGCAGGGCAAGCCGACCCGACCGCGACCATCTCGTCGGTCGCGCTCATGCTGGACTTCATGGGTTACGCCGAGGAAGCGGAGCGTGTGCGCGCCGCGATCGACGCCGACATGGCCGCCCGCGCCGAGGCCGTGGTCAGCGGCAGTCCCCTCGTGCGATCGACCTCCCAGATCGGAGACGACATCGCAGCCAGGGTCTGAGCGAAAGACGAAACAGGGCCGCTCCCCGAACGGGGAGCGGCCCTGTAGTTTGCCCTATAGTCGCCCCTGCTGGGCGTTGGTGGAATGCCCTCAGCGTGCGCCGATGAGGGCGGGAAGCGTGGCACGAGGCGCCCACTGCTCGATGTCCGCCAATGCTGCGCTTGCCCCCGCTGCCCGCACGTCGGCGGAGTCGCTGGCTAGCATCGCGGCGTCCGCCGTCAGCAGATTGGCGGCTAGCGACGGGGCGTCAAGGAAACCGAGGTAGCAGCGAGGCGAACGCGTATCCGTCGCACCGGCACGCAGGGCGATATCTGCGCGAACCAGAAGTTCGCCCGACACGGCGTACGCGTCGGATAGGGAGCCAGCGCTGACCTGAGCCTTCGGCAGGGTGGACGCCGTGCAATCCCAGGTTGCGACCGCAGTCGACAGTTCCCTGAGAGTCAGGGCAGCTTCTTGCCCGAGGGGGCGAAGGAAGACGAGAGCGTCGGAGCGTCAAAGAGATCAATGGACCAGGTCTGGACTCCCTGACGCGACGCCGCATTCACTCGATCATTGATAAGGAGCGCCTGATCCAGACCCGTGTCCACCTCGATGCCGTACGCGTGGGCGATCGCCACGGCGCTCGCGTAACGGCCCAGCGACGCGGCCGACAGCGTGCGGGCCTCCTCGGAGGACGTGCGATTCGGGTCGGCGGCGATCTCCAGGTCGCGGGTCGCCGTGCGGCCAACCACGAGACGAAAGCAGACACGTCGGTGGGAGCCTCGGAGACTGCAGCCGGAGCGGACTCGCCCTCGGGCACCGCCCCTCCCCACGGATCCCACAGGCCCCCCAGCGCCTCGAGCTCGCTCATGTGACGCCGAGGCGACGGAACGCAGAGCAGCCGAACACGATGCGCACTCTGTCGCGACCTCAGCGAGCTGGGTCGCGCGCTCGGATGCTGCCGCCTCCGTACGCGCGGCCTGGTCGCGCACCGCGTCAAAACCAGACAGAGTCGGCAGGGACGAGGACGAGCACGCGGACAGTGCGAGAAGCGCCGCTCCAGTCGCAGTGAGGCCGGGGAGGCGACGTGTGGTCAAAGTCAGTTTTGCGAAACGCACATCCGCATCATCCCACACCCCGGGTACGATAGGGAACTGACCCGCTTACGCGACAGAAAGATAGGCACATATGGCATCGTCCACGTCAGAGGGACCGCTCGAGGAGCTGCTGGCTCCCGTGATCGCACAGTCGGGACTGGAACTGGACTCAGTAACCCGCTCACGCTCCGACGCGATGCCCCTCCTGCGGGTCATCGTTGAAGCACCCATCGGTGCCGACGGAATTGACTCGGACACCCTCGCCGAGGTGTCCCGCGCCGTCTCGAAAGCCCTGGACGTTGCGGACCCGATCGACGGCGAATACCTGCTCGAAGTCTCCACGCCGGGAGCCGAACGCGAGCTCACGAAGGTCGGGCACTGGATGCGACAGATCGGACGCCTCGTGCGCATCAAGCTGCGAGCTGGCGGCTACGTCTCCGGACGCGTCGTCGCGGCCGACGAGACCAGCGCGACGATCGACGTTGACGGCGAAACGACGATCATTGACTATCAGGACATGAGGAAGGCGCGCTCCCGCGTCGACTTTGGATCGGGGGAGTAAGCCCTCGCACTCGTTACGTGCCCGGCTGCGTCCACGCAGCCGGGCATATTTCTGTGATCTATTTGATATATCCCCCCGTCGGGGTGTAGAGTGTGACGCGATGCACGGGAGCCCTGACAGTAGGGGGCTGAGAGGGAGGCGATCCTCCGACCGACACACCTGATCCGGATCATACCGGCGTAGGGACGCAGACACTTCTTCCACGAAGGCTCGTGCGCGCACGCGAAAGAGCCGTAGTGAGCGACAGCAACAAACATCTCGACGTGACGACCAGGGTCTGGCCCGTCATCTCCGAAGACGAATGCGAGCGGGTGCTTGCCCGCCTCGCCACCCCGCTCGCAGGTACCGTCCTGCAGGTCTCCAACCGCCCCACAGCAGCGGGAATCCTCGTCGACGCAGGCACCTCGACAGTCTTCATCAAACGCTACGCACCCGGTGCCGTCCCCGCCGACCATCTGCGCGCAGTCCACGGCCTCGTCGCACACATCCGCGCGAGAGGATTCCCCACCCCCGCATTCCTAGCTTTCGCCGACTCTGACACCGTCTGGGAAACTCCGACGGGGACGTGGGAAGTGTGCGAGGGTGCCATCGGTGAGGACCGCTACCGCGACGACCCCACGTGGACGATTCCCGGCACGCTCGACGAAGCCCACGCCCTCGGATCCATGACCGCCCGCCTCGCCCTGGCCTCGTCGGATTATCACGCCGCGCTCAACCCGCCGAGCGCCTATCAATCCAGGATGCGACTCTTTGCGCAGGACCCTCGCCGCGACTTGCCCCAGTGGCTCGCCGAGCGTCCCGGTGTCCGGGCCTACCTGCGTGACTCCGGCAGGCGCATCGAGGACGAGTGGGCACCCCACCTCGACTTCGCGGCAGCCTACGCCCCCATCGCCGCCCAGCTGCCCTCCTCCTGGACGCACGGAGACCTGCACGTCTCCAACGTCTTCTGGGAGGGCCTGGCCCCCTCCCAGTTCATCGACTTCGGACTGGCAGACCGCAACCCCTCCGTCTACGACCTGGCTCTCATCATCGAACGAAACGCCTTCGAATGGACCCGCATCGTCGACGGTGACGAAGAAGCAGTCCACCGCGACATCACCCTCGCCCTTATCGACGGATACGAGGAAGTGCGACCCCTCAGCCCGCTCGAGCGGCGAGGCCTCCTCGCCCTCATGCCCCTGATTCAAGCCGAATCCGGCCTGAACTGGATCGAATACCAGTACGGGGCGACCAGATCCATGCCCGGCGCCGACTGGTGCCTGGACGTTTTCTTCGGTGAGCACACGCGATGGTTCACCCGCCCACCTGGGCGCGACTACCTCGCATGGCTCGACGACGCGATCTCACACCACTGAAAGGACAAACGATGAAACGACCACTCGCAGCACTGTCTGCCCTCCTGCCCGCCTGCGCGCTCGCGCTCGCATCGTGCGCAGGCAACGCGAGCACCCCACAGAGCAGCCCACAACGCCAGAGCGTCAGCGTCGTTTTGGACTGGACCCCGAATACCAACCACTCCGGCGTCTACCTTGCCATGGCGCGCGGATACTACGAACAAGAGGGCATCGATGTGGACATCCTGCCCTACTCCGAAGCGGGTTCCGCCTCCGTCCTACTCGGAGGGGGAGCAGACTTCGCCTTCGAGGGTGCCTACTCGGTCATCAGCGGACGCGCTCGAGGGGACGTGATGACCATGGTGTTCAACCTCCAGCAACAATCCTCGCAGGGGATCGCCGTGCGCGCGGATAACACGGACATTACTCGGCCCGCTGATCTCGACGGCAAACTCTTCGCTACGTGGGGAGCGGCCGAGGGCGTCGCGAAGGTGCAAACGATGATCCGCAACGACGGCGGGCAAGGAAACGTCGAGACGGCCCTCCTCGGCACGAGCGCCTCATGCCGCCGTCTACAACGGCACCGCAGACTACGCCGAAGGCCTCACGACGTGGGAAGGCATCGAAGCCGAACTCGCAGGCACTCCCCTGAAGTGGTTTATGCCCGCCGACTACGGAGTCGAAACGACCCCCGCCGAGCTCGGACTGGTCACAACCCCCTCCTACCTGCGGGACCACGCCGACCTGGCTAAGCGCTTCATCCGGGCGACCCAGCGCGGATACAAGGACGCCATCACCGATCCGTCTGCCGCAGTGGACGCCCTCATAAGCGCTAACCCCGACGCCGCGATCGACCGCGAACTAGCATCGCGCAGCCAGGAGCTTCTTTCCTCAAAGTACTGGCAGGACTCCTCTGGAAGCGTCGGCCACGGCGACACGGCTCGCTGGCAGGGCTACATCGACTATCTGCTCGCGCAAGGACTCCTCGAAGATGCGTCCGGGGCACCCGCGTCCGCCCCGCTGTCCGGAGCAGACATGGTGAGCAATGACCTCCTCGAATAGCCCCACCCCAGTCGCTGCACGCGTGCGAGACAACGCCACGCGCGCAGCATGGGCGTGTGTCTCCCTGAGCGTGGTCGTAGTGGTGTGGCAACTTGCCCACCACGCCTCCGGCCTCTCGCAGCGTATCCTGCCTGCCCCGACCACTATCCTCGCCTCCGCCGCCGCCAGCTGGCCCTCGCTCAGAGCTGCCGCCTGGGCGACGGGCGTCGAAGGAATCGCCGGAATGATCGCGGGTATCGCCGTGGGCATCGTCATCGCGTTCACCACCTCGCTGTGGCCGCGCCTCACCCACGTCGCCATGCCGATCCTGGTCGTCTCCCAAACGGTCCCTCTCGTGGCCGTCGCGCCCCTCATGGTCATCTGGATGGGCTTTACCATGGCCTCGAAGATCGTGGTCGTCGCAGTCTTCACGGCCTTTCCCTGTGGCTTCCGCCCTGCTGCGCGGGCTTGGGTGTACCGACCTCGCTCACCGACCCGATGGGAGTCGCTGGGGGCCTCGCGGATGTGGATCCTGCTGCACGCGCGCCTGCCCTGGGCGCACACCCACCTCTTCTCTGGAATCCGCATCGCCGCCACCTATGCTTTCGCATCCGCAGCAACCGCGGAGTTCATGGGGGCCAAACGCGGACTCGGTGTGTTCCTCCTGAGCGCCCAGTCCTCCTTCCGTACGGACCTCGTCTTCGCTGGCGCTGGCACCCTCGTGGTCATGACGATCATCCTGTACGCGATCGTTGCTGCTGCTGAGGCCCTGACCTCTCGCCGCTCCCTCCCAGGCCGGTGGCGGCGCACGCCGGGCAGACAACAGGTCGCGCCTGGGCGTATCGAAATGACGTCAGTGTCGAAGACCTACCGATCCTCCCAGGGAGAGGTACGCGCATTGGACGGCGCAGACCTCATCGTTGAGGAGGGGACGATTGCCGCCGTGGTCGGGCCATCCGGATGCGGGAAGAGCACCCTCATCCGCATCGCCGCCGGACTCGAGCGTGCGGACAATGCGACAGGCCAAGGGAAGGCGAGCGAATCGGCGTCCTGCGCCCTCATGCCGCAGTCAGACTCCCTCGCGCCCTGGCTGCGCGTGCGCGACAACGTGGCGCTTCCCCTCGTCCTGGCCGGTGCGTCGAAGCGTGACGCCCTCACCCGAGCTGACGCCACCCTCGACAGCCTCGGGCTGGGGTCCTTCGCCTCCCACCGGCCAGACGAGCTCTCCGGGGGTATGCGCGCCCGCGTCGCCTTCGCTCGCACGTTGCTCACCCCCACGTCGGCGATGCTCCTCGACGAACCCTTCGGGGCGCTCGACGCACTCACCCGGGCACAGGTATGCGACTGGCTCGCCGACCTACTCCACAAGGATCCACGGACAACCGTCATCGTTACCCACGACATCCTCGAGGCCGTTCAGCTCGCGGACACCGTCCACGTCATGAGTGCCCGGCCCGGTCACATCACCGACAGTATCCGCATCGACCTGCCGCACCCGCGTGGGCGCGGTACCCGCCGACTCGAGCGATTCCACGCCCTG